>Ga0307514_10000418_pt1 | contig 94367 bp, 83 predicted proteins | sample 16_EM_MG_FD_203088 | JGI IMG/M metagenome (GOLD analysis project Ga0307514, IMG submission 203088) | Populus trichocarpa ectomycorrhiza microbial communities from riparian zone in the Pacific Northwest, United States - 16_EM | ecosystem: Host-associated > Plants > Roots > Unclassified | place... | reverse complement strand
TGTCAAGATGGGGCAGGGAGAGTGTAGCATTCTCTTTTGCCTAAAAAGGCAGCTAATACAATGATTATAGATAACAATGATTAATTCACATTTTAATAACCTGACTTACAGGACGAAAAATCGTTGATGCTCCGTTGACGCTCATTTTCAGAATGGGGCAGTGAGCGTGTTTCTTTCTCTTTTGGGTTGAAAAACAGCCAATACATCATTTATGATCGTTTGCATCCAATTGCCATCTAGATTACTCATGATGCAAGACGAAAGATCATTGACGCGCCATTGACTATCATGTTCAGGATGGGGCAAGGAGCGTGTCGCTCTTGATTTTAGTTAGAAAGACAGCCGATTCATCCGAAAAGGTCAATGATGTGCAAAAGTTAATATTTTGCGATTAACAGTAGAGTATCTAAATGCGACCATAAATAGAAAAACCCGAAACACAGAACCGGAGATTGGAACCGACTGGTCTAGCCAAACCCGGCAGAACCTGCGGGTTGATGGGTACGGGTCCGGGTTCGGCCCGCCAAGACTCTGCGGGTCGGGTTTTTGGACGGTTCTGGAACCGAACCCAACCGTTTTTCCGGTCCGAATCCGGACCGCTGGCGGGTTACCCAGACCCGTTGCTAACACTAGACAGGACAGATGCAATGTATTTGTGTAGCTGTGTTTTCGCTGAACCTGGCCACCTCTGACTACTGCCTGGTTGAGTAGACTCTTGCAGCATTTGGAATATTTCGGAAACAATATCATGAGTTACTGTAAGCTTTCCAAATGTTGTCGGTGGAGGTGCAGCTGTAACATTGTCCTTTTGGGGCGTAATTCAGGGCGGAATTTTCAATATAGCCGTTCTGTACTTCTCTTCTCTTAGATGGAAGTGGTTAGTCATGTCCACCCATCCCAAATATGTCAATTGGTCAAGCTTCATTGGCTTCTGCTGATATCTCTCCAGGCAGGGCCATTTTGATTTGGAGATTGTGCACATCACCCAGCCAGGATCATCATTATTACCCAGCTTGCCCGGCTCTGTATCTTCAATATCTTCTTACACATCTCCCCCATCATCTTTATTGTCGGAACATGCAAGATCGCTAAGACTGTCTATTGAAGCATTCAACATCTTCTCACATGGTTTTTCAGGGGTCCTTGTTGTCAATCTTGCCTTATCAGTATTTGTGATATCTTCCTGCTCCTACTTAATTGCTGTCGCTGCATCTTCATTTCTCGTTCTTGCCACAGCGGTTGCTCTCGCCATATAATCCCCAATCCATTGCTGTTTTTCTTCCATGCTCAAACAGCATGTTGCTAGACATTTTTCCGCCCCATGCTTCTTGTTCAATCACAAGCTGTGCAATTCTTCTAGGGCTCAGTGTGTTTATGCTTCCAAGCCACTCTTGCCTGCACTTGCTTCATGACATTGTTGTGTGGACAGCTTGGTTGATTCACACAATCTGCCTGCTGGAAGTGTTGAAAAGTTCAATTCTGGCGCATTGAGTATTGGATTTTGTATTGCCTTTGTTGTTCGGTGAGATATTGGATGTTGCACGATATGGACGATATGAAGGCAATCTGAGTCTATTATGTAAACAATGGTACATTTCATCAACTTGAACCAGGCAAATTCGGCGTTGTGACCATTACTGTCTTGGGAATCGTTATGTTAACAGTACAATATGACATCATGTTCAGCGTCTGTGTCATGTAAGATGCCTCACATGGCTCTAGATAATCATCACCAGACATCCGTTCCGTCGAAGAATTCGCTGATTACATCTGACAAACTTGATGTTGTTCACCTGTATATATCCCTGAACTCAAACACATAGCACTGAACTGACTTTGTGATAATTGCGGGATGGTTGCAAACATTGGTAACCTGGAGCTCTACCTGGCAGGATTCATCATGGGTACAAAGTGCAAGTTGGCTTTTACTCATTCCATTTTTACATGGAGCCGACAATGTTTTCCTCATGACTCCCCATTTCTTTTCGGTTTCATCTTCCTGTCCTTATTCACACCAGCGACTCATAGCAACATAACCACCTGAGCCAGGAGAGACCAGATCTGAATCGAGCGAAATTACAGACGCTTCATCCAATGCTTCATATGCTGGCACACAGCAATAATGCAGATACCAGTTCGTCCAATGCAGCACTGCCAATGCAGCCACTGCAAATATAATCCAGGAAACACATTTGTAAATGGTCTGTAAAACCAAAACCAATCAGAATATGCAGCCAAATCCGATCGGATGTTACTATAGCCAGACTGATGATGACTGGAGTGAACAGACCATACAAAGTACCGCGGGTATACATAGGGAGCTATACAACCAATTGACAGCAGCCCATATTTGGAAAGCCGCACGGTTAACAAACGCATTTGTCCGGAGTGTCCGCGAAATCTAACAACATGGTACTTTCACCCATGGGATTATCACGGACCAAGTGTGTAATCAGCATCCCAGGGAGTGGAGGAAATATGCATTAAACACTGTACAAGAGGCTATGAAAGACTACATGGTAGAGGTAACAGCCCAATCTCATATTTAGAAGTAACTAATTTCTTGTAGGTTTGAATATGTCTGCTACTATGGCAAGGTAATACAGCTAGAACAGTCAGACATGTGCGTTACCTTGGATATGGCCTAAACAGCCAAAGGAGGGTTTTGGCGTGCACCATTACAGGAAATGCTACACCTAATCACAAATCCTCGCTCTGAAGTCTATGAAGGGAACAAGCAGGGAGTTGAGTTTCCTGTGCATGGAAAGGTGAAAGCTGCAATAGAGAGACACCCAGCTATGCTTCATGAAATCCACATGGAAGGCTGCCTTCAGTACAACAATCACGCAGCACAGAATTTGCAGACACACTGGTGGTGGGAAGGAATGGGTGCACCACCAGCAGACCGATATAGACAGCAGACACCTGAACCATCGCCATCTCGGCCTGCAAAGCCATTTGCATCACATGGTGATAATGTAGAAGCACAAAGTTCCCTAATTGACAATTTGCCACCCGGATATGCATATTCACTTGCTTATCTGCCCAATGCGTCATTGTGTACACTTGATGCATATGCCAAGGATTACAATTACGATAAAGATTGTAATACAAATTTGCTTACTCAGGAAGAAACATCCACTGTTTAGTACATCATCTGTAGTGTGGTCATGGAGATAACATCTATATTGCAGAAGAGAGGAGCCCATTGAGCGAGCATGCAAGTAGTAAGGATCATTGATCAAGAAGAACAGGATTTTTGTGTCTATTTTCATCTACAATCAGCAGACACTTTAAACTATATTGTCAGGAACATATTTATATGTATTATTAAAGAACAATTTCATCATAAAGGAGAAATCACATGAACAATATTGATTGGCTGCCAAAACACGATTAATAATACACTATGCTGAATCAAATGATTCCACATTGCGGATACACCTGTGGAACAATCAGTGTTAACAGAGTGGCAACAATTTCTGGTCTTGTACTGTAGATAATTAATAAGAGACTTTGTCACTCTTAAGCATAACGACATTATTGGCCACCTTGATGGGTACAAACACCAGCAGCAACATTGCTAGTATCACCTAAAAATGATTGTCAATTGAGTATCAACGATTTCCGTTCTGACATGTCAGGTAGTTAAGAATTGATTTGGTAGTGGTGATACATAATGAGAGCATTGGCCGTCTTCATAGGCACAAGAGAAAGTGACACTCAGTGTGCATGAGCATTTTAGCTGACAATAGTGCTCAAAAAGTCATATATAGACAATAATGGCCACATCGCCCTCTGGTTAACCATGATACAATGCCAAACATTATTGACATTCTGTGGACATATATTTTTATGTGATAGTAGCAATCTCTGCACAAGCATTTTTGCCTATAAAGGCGGTCAATAATTTCATTATTCATCAAATATGACAATTCTCTTATTAATTACTAGACATACGAAACCAGGTATCGTTGACACTCCATTGACAATCATTCCCAGAATGCGGCTGAGAGTGTGTCGCTTTCATTTTTGCCTATAAAGGTGGTTAATACATCATGTATAAATGTTGGCAACCAATCACAACTCAGATTACCCAAGAAGCAAGACCTACATTGGTGGACACACTGTGCACGCTCAGTTTCAGGATGGGGTAGGGAGTGTGATTGTGATTATTTTGATTATAAAGGTTCCTAGTATATCCAAAAAAGATAATGCCGTACCGAAGTCAGTATCATGCAATTATCATTGGAATATCAGTATGCAACGGAATCTAAAAATACCCGGAATGTGGAACCAGAGACAGGGACTAATGGGTCAAGCCAAACACTGCAAATCCTGCGGGTTAATGGGTACGGGAATGGGTTTGGCCTGTGAAAATATAGCAGGTCTGCTTTTGGGATATGTTATGGACCGCACCCAACTGTTTTTGCGATCCAAACCCGGACAGCTGGAAGGTATCCCGGACACGTTGCTAACGATAGCTGAGACTTACAATAACTGTGTAAGTTAGGAGTTCTCAACTTACAAGATATTGCGCGTAAAATCAGACTCTGAGTGAGTATTTATGACCTATTCTTTATCAATTGTGGCATTGATGTGTGCTTGAATTAATCCAATTACCCCTAAATCATCCATTGAATCTGACCATTCTTTCTCTCTGCCTGTATCTCTTCTTAGGGTATCAAATTCTCTCTGTTCTTCACTAGCTGCAGATACGCTACAAACAGACCCCAGATGAACATGCCAAGGTGATGTTATATTTATGATAATGCCTTATTGACTGGTGACTTTGCTAGAGCATCCTACTTTAAAAAACTATCCTGAAAATATGAGTATTCTTCTGCCAGATACACCTCATACAGATATTTATAGATACCCATGATCATCCATAAAGTCAGTATGAACCTGGCGAACTCAGCCGTTACTCACAAGGATCCAAATCCATTGAGTACTGCACAATCACAAAGCTGCACAAGTTCTATGGCATCCTGTCACCTTGAATGCTTGAACTTTGAGACATAATTACTACCTCTACAGGTCTCATATCCAGGGGCACATGATTTAATTTAGGTTCTCAGTACTCCATTTGGCAAGCACCAAAGCTTAGTGAATGTCGCGAGTTTTCTTCGACTGAGTCTGATTCACATGCATCTGGTTCAAGGACATCTAGTTGTATTCTATGTGCATTGGCTGTAGCCCACCTCCAATTCTAGCATCTATATAGAGTTGTGTTGATAGCAGTTCATAATATTCAGCATTGGGACTCCATCTATTCCAGCAATTCAGGCAAGTTATCCATCAATTCTGGTGCACCTGACAATGTTCAAAATCGCAACACCAGACTGCTGTCCACATTATAACTATTATAGATTGAAGCCATATCATCTGAACTGTTTATGGTACACCTCGAATTGCATCCTCCTATACTATGTCCAACTTCTTGCACCATTACTCCTGTTATTCCATTGCACTCAATCCTATACTTACTGCTTTTACACACTCTCTCACATTCTCCCACTTTCTGTGTAGATTACAACAAATGGAACCTACACCCAGCCAGGTGAGCTATCTGGTGGGACAAACCTGTTAAAACAATTGATTAATTGAGTCTAAGTCTAAGTTGCCAAGTAGCCTTTATAGTAGCTGCCAGCCCTAACCCACAGCCATATGATGACATACTCTACAAAGACAGAGTCTAATACTCCTCCAGGGCGTTATCACATCCGTCAAACACTCAGCCATTGAAGAAACAGCTTGAAAACAATAAGAAGACAGATGCGAAACTGTACCATGCCCTGAGCACCTCCCAAACAACCATTCTCCAGCTGATGCCATTTGAGATATCAGTCAGATGTCTATTCCTAAGCTTGATTTTTGATTGTGCTGACAGCTTATACAGTATTATCTTCCGGTCAACCACTCCTGGGAAGGTGACACTCAGTCCTGTTGTATTGTGATTGCCGTTGACAATGTCAGTCTCACATGGAAGAAATATATCGAAGGCACATCAGGAAAATGTGAATTGGTCCCAAAGCCACCCTCAAATCTCCCAGACACTCCCCTTGACCTCACCTGTACTTCTCAGTACTTCCAGATGCTTTTAGGCCCCCCTGGAGCTAAGCAATGTGCTCTCAGACTCCGCAAGAGCATTCTCAGGTGCTCGGATATTTGACTGACAGGATAGTCAAATGTTGGAGCTGCTGAGATCTCTGCACAAGTCTGTGGGAGACTTCGAGAGCAGCTCAGACCTCTGAGCAGGTTTGTGGAAGACTTGGTGCCGTATTCTAACCGCAGTGGTTCATAGGGTTCCATCACCACAAGGCATTTCGTCTATCATATTCGTCTTTGTTACAGTGACAAGATTCACTGCATCATATTATGGCATGTATTCTGCATCAAAGTCTCTCTATATATATACATATGGTCAATATTTCTGCAGATGGTACTTGAGCGGATCTGGAGGAGCACCTGGACACACCGATTGAGAGAACTTAGAGATGCACTTGGAGGCCATCATGGCGAGAAAATCTGGTTCTCACCACCACCACCACCACCACCACCACCACCACCATGCAGTTTGGCAGGGGGAAGCCGGTGGGGGGTATACGGCGATAGAGGGATGGCAGAGATGGACTTGGCAATGAGTGTGGGGGGGGGTGGCGTAGGCAGATACCAGGGTGTATATAGACATCATCTCATTACACGAAATACACGTACTGTATCTTTTCCAGCATGTGGTCCGACCCACTCTTGCCGAGCTTCATTAGATTCACCCCCTTTGTGTGGTTCCTCACCGGCAGGTACCCCTTCACATCCTCTTACCATTTCTTCCAATGCTCCTCGAGCCAGATCCGTTGTTTCCCATGAATACCCTTCTGATGCCATGAGAGCTCTGCCGTTTCACCACACCGTGATTGTGTGAACTTAGAAATGTAGTTGGAGGCCGACATGAAGTGAACTCTGATACACTTGGAGGCCGTAATCGAGTGAGTTTGGAGATGCACTTAGAGGCCGAGATGGAGTGAACTCAGGGATGCTCTTGGAGTCTGTAAGTGAGCGAGATTGGAGATAAATTTGGAAAAAATGATCGTGCGAACTTGGAGGCCGTATTCGACTGACTTTGGAGCTGCACTTGGAGGCCATGATCGCTTGGGTTTGGAGATGCACTTGGAGGCCGAGATTAAGTAAACTCAGAGAAGCAATTGGAGACCGTGATTGAGTGAGTTTGGAGACGCACCTGGAAGCCGAGATCGAGTGAACTCAATGATGCACTTGGATGCCACAAGCGATCGAGTTTGGAGGTGCACTCGGAGGCCATGACCAATCGAAATTGGAGGAGTACTTCGAGGTGGTCGATCTGGAGGCAGTGGATCAGGAAGGAGTTGGGACAGGAGCTGACACTCTATTTATTGGTTAACTCGTGATGGTGGGAATGTAGAGAATTGAGTACAACAAGGTCCGCCGGGATGAGAGATGTGACTTGCTGAGAGTGGGTGACAGTCGAACTTGGGATGATGCAGAACTCAGTGTATGCTGTACTCAGTGTTCACTCATAATCATGCAATTGAGAGATAGAAAGGGATGAAGTAACTTCGTGTTCTTGAGTGATGGTAGAGTTGAGAACGAGAAAGGGTGAGATGAGCGGAGATGGGAGAACTCATCATGAGAAACTTGGACTTAGAAAAAGAGGTGTGCGAGTCAATTTACCATCGCTGATATGGCAGGTTCAAGTCCTGAGCCTGCGGGTAATAACATTGATATCAGGCCTACAGAATCCAATCAGGCAAGTCGTACTCATGATTTCTCATATCCGCTTGTATCCACCATATTGTTCTGATGTTCATCCTCCATCTCTCTTTCTTGTCCACTACTCCACCATTATCGCAGAAAACAATGTTATGTCATCCATCTCTATCTCTCCATGCCATGATTGTGAGTTAATACTTTGTACAGCATGCACCGAGTACAGCATACACCGAGTACAGCATACACTGAATACAGCCTCCACCCAAAGTTTTCAGTCTTCCCTCCATTCTCAAGATTACGAGTTGACCCCTGAATGTAGCTTCAGCTTCCAGTGTGGCTTCTTACAAGATTGACCGCCACCAGCCAGCTCTCCTTGAGAGCTCAAAGGTAAAGTCACCTCATCACATTCCCACAGTTGTGTGTTAACTAACTGATGTATAGAGTCACATCAGCACCTGGCACCCCTTTACATCTATTACAGTAACTAACTGATGAATAGAGTCTTGGCACCTGGCGTTCCTCCTATCGACTGCCTCCAGGTACTCCTCCAATCTCGCTCTATCACGGCCTCCAAGTTCGCTTGATCAGAGTCTCCAAATGCATCTCCAAACTCACACCATTATGGCCTACAAGCGCATTTCTGAGTTCACTTGATCTCGGCATCCGAGTGCATCTCCAAACTCACTTGATTACAGCCTCCAAGGGCATCTCTGAGTTCACTCGATCTTGGCCTCCAAGTGCATCTCCAAACTCACTCGATTATGGCCTCCAAGTGCATCTGAGTTCACTCAGTCATGACCTCCAACTGCATCTCCAAATTTTATCGATCATGGCCTCCATGTGCATCTGAGTTCACTCGATGTCTGCCTCCAAGTGCATCTCTACACTCGCTTGATGACGGCCTCAAATTACATCTCTGAGTCCACTCGATCTCAGCCTCCAAGTCCATCTCCAAACTCAATCGATTATGGCCTCCAATTGCATCTTTGAGTTCACTCAATCGTCATTTTCAGGCGCACCTCAAATTGGTCTCAATCACCGCCTGCAGCCAGTCCAGATATATCGTGTGTAGATTTGGTAGCTATATAAATACATTGATACATTGATACATAGATGAGAACACCAACTGAATACATAAGTTTTCAAAATCATTGAACGATAAGTAGTAGCTATGATATCCAGGCTCACCAGCAGCGTTCCCAATGAAGATGTTGTATTTCCCAGACTGCTTTTTAATTATTCGAGATGCTCCCAGGCTTGTCGCCGGTGCTCCCAGGTTTGTTGTCGGTGCCCCAACGTGTTTCCAAACCGATCACAATTACTCTCATGATACTCCTGTACCAGTCATCACAGAACCCAGCTACTCTGAAGGCCGGCTGGAATGCCCTCCTACGGTCTGATACTCTCCTGAAATTGACTCTTCTAAGTTTGCACTCCATATCTTCTGAGACACTCCTGGAGGCTCCCAGCGACTAAAATACATTTTGCTGATGTACTGTTCCAACCAACCAGAACATTGTTGAATCTCGTACACAGCTTCTTGGTCCCAATAATGGGTTGTGCTGTCAGTGTCGGTGTCAGTGTCATGTTGAAATTGAGACAACATGTTGTATGGTGGCACATCCAAATTCGGGATGCTTCAGCATGGCGATGTTAACTTCCGCTCGACAAATGAAGTGGAATTGTTGATTGTCATTTCTTCTTCAACGTAAGTGCTTATAAACTGTTTTAAGGTGGCAGATACTTGGTATCAAACTTGGAGACCCTTCTCCAGGGCAACGTGTTATTCTGCTCGACAACGGAAGAGGAAGTGTTCATTGTCATTTCCCTTTTACATGCAATGTCTCATAACCGGTTGTTCAGTGCAGTATGCTGGTTTAGTGAAGCATGTGTAGGTGTCGTTGTCGGTGTCTGTGTCGAAATTGGAGATGCTTCCCAATTGGTGCAATTCAAATTGGACACGCTTCTCTGAATGTCACTCTTCCTTGGCAGCTAATCTAATTAAACTCATTCACATGGATCATAGATCCCCATATGCAGTGCCACAGGTGGAGGCATGGGGTTGTTGTCATTGAAAGATTAGGATCAAGGTACACACTGTTGAGCTTCTAGTAGTGCTTCCTCATCCTCACAGTAGAGGAGTCCACAGGCTTAGTGAATTGAGGGCCACAATTGCCACTGCCGGGCTCTTGAGTCTGTTACAAATTATATCCCCAGGGCATTTCTCTGGTAGACCAACTGCAGCACTCTCCACAGATTTGGTGTGTGTCTGCCAACATCTCCCAAGTGTCCGCAGTCCATTACCCGCCCACTTCACATAAACTATCCAAACCCCACTGTATGTCAATCTGCTTGGCTGGCCACTGGTTGGCCTGTCACAAAATTTCTTTCAACATAGCCTGACAACAAGAATCTTGACTCGAATGCATCATGCATTCGGAATACACTGCTCTCCATACTCGTCCCAAGCGTGTCCTGTAGATGTATTGTTCAGTTGCTGTAATCGTACACTTTTGGAACTCAATACTGGCCCCATTCCAGCTCACTATGCAGCCGAATGTGATATCGTCATGAGAAGGCATCATTGGGACAGTTGAATCAGCGTCCAGAGTCAATATGGTGTCCTGATGTTGGATGCGGTTACAACACATGAGGGACCCTGCAGCCTGGCCATTATGAATTTTCGAGATTCGATTGTTATCTCGTCTTGCAAGTTATCGTAAATGGTATCCGGAACATTGTCGCGCCCAGGCTCAAAACCTGCTGTGAGAAACCTGTTGAGGCATTTGATTGATGGAGTCGTAGTCTCAGAAGACATATAGCCTACATAGTAGATGCCAGCCCTAACTCACAGCCAGGTGATGACGTACTCTACAAAGACTCCGTTTAACAGAATCACTTTTCACTGAAGAATCAAGAAGCTCACCTTGTGTGAGTACTTCCACTGAAGGAAGCAGCTATTCTTCATTGTCAATCAACTATTTGACTTCTAATGATCTGCCTGCATGCATCAGATTGCGTATGACTAATGTCCCCAATTTCAGTGATGAAGGTAGATAACAATACTCATAAGGAGATTGGTGATGATGAAAGTGAGCATACCTGAGAGTTCATTATATCATCCAACATCAACCAATATGGTTTGGATCACCATCAGCAGGTCTCACTTCTAGGTCAGGCTTACTGTTGGTGCACAGTATACACTGTATAAACTCCATTGCCAAAGAAACTAAGCCTCGCCAATAGTGTTATTGCACACTCTCACCATCCACATACCCGACATCCACCTGGGGCAAAGGCGCCAGCACCGATCAAATGTCAAAATTCAACCCTCCTCTATGAATTACCTGAGTCTGACAATGCACCATCAGCCCAGACACCGCCGCTACCCAAGGCCAGTGGAGATTAAACTATTCCACAACTCCAAAACGATACTTTTGAGGTAGGAAAAACATTCATGGAGGGAATCATATTCATGAGGACTTCTTTGCCAATATTATCCGATTACAAGTACTCGATGGTTGAAGAAACTTGGACACTAACCATTGAAGCTGAGAATTTGTCAGCACTCATTAGCAGGTACACCTGGAGGTACACCATCTCTGTGTTATATACCTTGTGGTCCATGTCTCAAAATTGATCAGCGAACATACCAAGCTGAATGTCAAGGATTCTGCATAATGCCTCTCCATCTGATTTCCTATATTTACTGTGCCCCAAAATCTACACAGTTAAAACTAAAGGAAAGCACCATTCAAGGATGCATGGAAGATGGGGCAGATCAAACTGTTTTCCATGGTTACCAAGAGGATTTGGGTAGTGAGCTTGACCTTTGGATCCAGTTTAAGAACCACTTGTGTAACGATGCAGATATCTGGAAGGTTGTCGATGATCAGAAATTATGATTGACCTGAATGGAAGTGCATGATCTGTCTTACAATTAGTTTTTCTTCACAGCTAATATCTTGAGGTGCCAGCCTACAATGTTCCAGCAATTTCAACCTCTGGCTGTGCAGACTTTGGCGCTGGCACCCGTAGCTATTCTTGGTGCGCTACCTGAATATGCCAGTGAGATGAAGGTCTCAGTGATGGATTGTCAAGATGAATATTGAGGTATATTATGCGCATTCCATGTGATAAAGTTCACTCCGGAAGCCACTTCGCTCATCAACTACACTGCAGTGGGCCGCTTTATACCCCCCCCCCCACCTTGCAGTGTCCTACTGCAAGAATTGGTACTACTCAATCAACATTAAGGCACCTGAGCCAAGATTGAATCGTTTCAATTTCATACTACAGTCATTTCCTCTTCTGTTCACGCACCTCAACTGGTATTTGCACATCAAAATCCCCTCTGCCTGGATCGGTGCTCATATATATTGTTTTGCCCTCTATACCCACACATTCCGCACTCATCAGCCTGGGATGAGAGCTTCACAATTTCCACCAGTGCTTCTCAGTGGAGATTGTTACTTCTGCGTTTATTCTGTTACGCTGTCCTTACCTCCGCACATTTTCAGTGCAGATCGGCACCAACATCACTCCGTGATTCCCATCAGTGCTTCTCTTCCTTGTTTGGCGCTTCTCTTATTCATTCTGCACTATGTGCCTCCCGTTCCAGTGCTGCCCCACAAGTAGGGGCACATATTTATCGCCGTCGGCACACCTCATCTGCGCTTTGTCATCATTTTCGTCTATTCTACACTCGTTTAAGACCATCTGTGTAAACTTCTTTTTAACATAATACTTCCTATCTGGCGCTCTGCTTTTCATGGTAGTTGCTCTAGTGATAGCAACTGGTCCGGGTCACCTGCCAGCCGTCCGGGTTTGGACAGCAAATACAGGGCTGTTCGTTTCTTGACCAGTCCAAGAATCCAACCTGCTTCAACTTGGTGGGCTAAACCCGGACCCGCATCCATTAACCCACATGTTTTGCCGGGTTTGCCTTGACCAGTGGGTTCCAAACTCCGGTTTTGTGTTTCACATTGTACAATTTATTGTCGCATTCAGATATTCTACTGTTAAACGCAAAAATATTGCCATTGGTATGTAGCTGATGTTATTGAATGTATTGGCCGCCATGATGATCAAAACGAACCGAGTCACAGGCGCTACCACATCCTTCAACTGAGCGTCAACGCAGCGTCAACAAATGTTGGTTGTGTATCTTGGGTAATCTGGAGGGCGACGGGTTGCATGTAGTCAGAAACATAGTATTGGCCGCCTTTTCAGACAATAGAGCAAGCTAGACTCTCCCTACCCCATCTTGAACATAAGTGTCAATGGAGCGTCAACAATTTTTGGTCTTGCTTCTTTGGTAATATCAGTGACACTTGATCACAAGCAGACAGGAACAAGGATATGGCAGCCTTTACAGGCAAATATGTACGGGATATTTCCGCCACATCCTCCCTGACAGTAACAACTTATTTTATTTACAGAGCTACCACCCGGTGTACCTGAGCCTTTTGACCTACAAAACCAGTCAAAACAAGGTATATAGACAATAACGACCACATCGCGCTGTGATTAACCATAATGCAAGGCCAACAATCGTTGACATTCAGTTGACACTCATTTTCAAGATGGGGCAGAGAGCATGTCACTTTCTCTTTTTCCTACAAAGGCGGCCAATACTTTGTTTATGACTGCCTGCAACCAGTTGTCACCTAGATTACCCAAGATACATGACCAATAATCATTGACGTTCCAGTGACACTCATTTTCAAGATTGTGCAGGGAGGGTACCGTGATCTATTTTGCCTATAAAGGTGGGCAGAATTTCCTTTATGACTTTTTGCAATCGATCGGTGGTCTGGTTACCCAGGACGCAACACTGAAAATCGTTGATGCTCCATTGACGCTTCGTTTAACATGTTGTATAGTCAATTTCTGCTGCCATCGATAATAGTAGAAATGATTATTTGAACTCAGTTGTTGCCTTTCTGTCTGATTGAACATCAGCCCTTTGGCTAAGCCGAGCCCAGAAATATTCTGGCAAGGGCCCTGCTAATTCTACAAAAATTGATACATCTGTTTAAATATTGCATTTTGCCAGCCATAGATTTCTTTATGAACAAATATCCTCCTGCGACTTCTCACTATTCTCCCATAATATATCTCTAAGTGAAATTTTCGGTCAAGCAACATACAGAACCTGGTGAAAACATAATGACCCAATCTGTCCTACTTGTTATTATTTCCCTTATTCCTCCTTGTTTCCATTGCACTGACAGTCAGCAACCATTTTTCAGCCTGTTTCATTGAACTCTGTATTGGCAGAATCAATCCAGGAACATGTGGTTCACGACTCACAACGTGGTACTCTTGGCTTTCCAATGCTGTGAGGTACTTGCCTGGCTCTATGTCGGGTTCATCGTCTACCTCACAGTCATCTTTGCTCTTGGTTGAATTTTCCAAATCACCATTCTAGTTAAGACAATTTTTGGTGTTGGAAATGCTTTTGGGTGCACTATTCTCATCACTTTCGGATGGATGATGGTCCAGTTTTCTGATTCGGCATACATTTAATACTTGAGTTCGTTCTCCAGGGAGGTCCGTTGCAGACAAAGCTGGTGGCAAATGTGATCTTTTTGACAATTTAAATGCAGACACACCATCATGTTGAATGTTTGACTAGGATGCTTTGATGATTTTTTCGGTATCTGAAATGTATCTTATGGCAGTCATTTGCTTGTTTTGATTGTGACATTCCTGCTGTATAGCACGTAGGTTTGGGCTGCCCTGCCATATCTCCAAAACGTTGTGGACCTTGGCCATTCTGTGCAATTTTCTTTCCTCTGCCTCTTTCTTCAATTCCAAGTCGCTTTCAGTTTGCACAGTATCCAATGCTGCACATTCGCCTGTCGATATTCCATTCTTGGCTCAAGCAAACTGCCTAACTACAACTTTTTCCCCAGGCGCCTCGTCGGTGGTTTTAGACTGTCTCCTGCCAATCACGTCTCGCCCAAGGGAAAATCTGGCAGCCACTCCGACCCCATGTGGTATCGTATAGAATATGTCGCGAGCCACACTGGAGAGATTGGCGTAGTTTGTGTGCATTTCTTCTTGCTGGTGCCACCAGTCGGTGATATCTGGTGACCAAAATGTACTGCTCATCTGCAAGGGGTCAGAGTCGTAATCATTAACATTTGGATTACTTTGCCCCCGGTTATTCAGTGATTTAGACTGAGAATTCAAATGAAGCCTTGCGGCAGTCAATAAGCGTGCTGCACAATTGCTTCGTCCGGATGTCGTTTCAGGGATGCATTTAGGTGTTAAGTATTCATCCTGATTGCAGGGCAAATCATATGGATCGAAACACGATTGACCAAATACAGAATCCTTTGCAGTGGGGAAGAAGTGGCTGCACTGATCAGTTTCGGTTTTAATGACGGATATTCGTCGATGTTTCTCGCATTATTTGTTGTCCACATACTCCTGAAAGGCCCCCTGGTATTGCGTACTATACGACGTCGCTTCCTCAGGATTAATATCCCACGCCTTGTCCCACTTCCTAAATGATCGCAAATTCCGGAAAGAATCAAGCATTTGCGCTGAATTGTGAAGCGGACCAGTTGTTGAAGTGACTGCGGCAAATTATTCGGACAGCTTCTGGTGAGCAACCTTCACAGCAAAGTATCAGGCTTCCTTCCATTGTGTCTTTGTTTTGGCCAAAACTCGCATAACGCCATCCAAGTCATCGAACATATCATTGTAGACAGTGATGACATGATGCAGACTAACTGTGTGCCTGTTCAATATCCACAGGGTCTAGTATCGGACTGATGTCGAAACTTCCATGACATACTTGACGATGGTTCATTCATTCTGTGTTATGAAGAGTAGCTAGTAATCGCTGAATTTTAGATTCTTGAGCCACTTATGGGTGAATTCTGGTAATCAGTAGGCTCACTCAAGCAATGCCTGTGTCCAATTCCACCATGTTATCACATCCATAATAGGTTGTACTGCAATTTGTACTTTGGCTTTTTGACAGTCAATGAACTCATCTCGACGACCAGGTGTCAGCGTAATCAATACAGCAACCATTATGTGCTATATGAATATCAGTTTCAGGTCATTCACAATGTCTTGAAATATGTACATTCTCAATTATCTTTGCCAAACCCAGCCGCATAGCTGACACCTTGTTGATTCTAGCACTACCCTCTTTTTGCAGTCTTTGACTGTTCCCAATGTCTGTGCTTTCATTCTCTGCAAATTGCTAGTCGCGCTCATGCGCTTCCCAAGACTTGGTGTGGCCTATGACCCCGAGACTGCTCATGAATGCACCGAAAGCAAGCCACATGACGTGCACCATGCATGCTATGTGGTTTCTCATTGCCGGCCACGGGATACTGGAGTCATGAAGAGTTAATTGCAGTTCCCGAGTCATCGAGTAATTTGAAGAAGCATTATATGTCGTAATTCCTAGTAATCGGCTATTGGTAAGCTCAAAACGATCGAGAACCTCCTTTCAATATAAGGCTAGCGTTGCTCTAGTCTGTTGACCCTTGACCGTATAATTTTAATTAGCAATTGATATATGAAAAGAACAGGTTATCTACCTGGTTGAATACCAGTTGTACTTCTCACAATGCCGAAACTCGATCCATATAGTAAGCTCTGTCCGATGTTATTGCCAATTTGTTGGTTGATGTCTACCCATCTGAAGCTAAGCTAGCTTTCTCTCTTAATGGCAAGTGCTTCTTCATTGGATCCACTGTCAGTCAGTATTCCCTCCAGCAAAGCTTCCTGAGGGGGCTGGTGGATCAAAGCACCAGCTAGCTGTGTAATGCATTATATGACTGTCGTAGCTCGAGGTTTGAAATCGCGTTCCAATGAATATGAGTTGAAATAAATCCTAACATGAGTTCGCAATTCCAGGTATCTTGGAGAAATTTGGCAGTTAGGAAGTTCTTTGCTGTCAGTTTGCAGCGTTGTGTCTGTCAATGATGTAAATATCAATAGGATCAAACTGTCGAATATGAATTGCTTTTGCGATCTTACAATTTAATTCCACGACTGCCATGTCTCTTCAATATGGCCAATGCAGTTTCATCAATGCTTGTACTTGTCAATTCAGAAACTTCAGACTTTGTTAGTTCGTTTAACTTTGCAATGTGGGCTTTTGCCAGCAAGTGTTTCCACATGCAGCTGGTCGCATGTTCTGATGAATGGCGAAGATCTTGTTAACAAACTATATGGATGATGCCAGGGATACTGGTCTCCTCAGTTCCGGAGTGCAAATTGAAGCACAATGATGGTGCATGTCTAGAATAATTCCAAGCAATAGGACACTTTGAGTCCGCATTTGTTAAAGCCCACCTAGTGTCGAATATGATTTGCAAGGTAAGCTCAGTCAAATCCCAAATAAAGACCGGTGTATTTTTGGAAAATGTCATATCCTGTAACAACAATGTATTTATAGATTGGGAATCCGACATGGCAGTAGGAAGTTGGAGACCATGTAATTCCAGTTGAGAGACTGTCAAAAGTGACAATATTGTTGAGTAGAACGCTGGTACTTAAATATTGACTCTTGAGCTACATGCAAGACAATAGTAAGACCTGTGAGACACTACATGTATAGTTGTTAAGTTGTATACGGGATCATACTGTTAAGACTGACCATTGAAAATGGCGTTGAGAAACGACCCAAGGCATTTCATTGCTGTGAAGATTACTAAGCCCCAAAAAACACCTTGCTACTCTACTAATGCATATTTTTACGAGGCTGTAGTGGAATTGTTAGTGGGATTTTGCCCACAAAGGTGGCCAATACAGTGATTATGGGTATATGTCGATGAACAGCTGCTGGATTATGCAAGCTGCATGACCATAAATTGATGGCACTCTGTTGACACATCGTTGACGCGCCGTTGACGCTCCATTGAGACTCAGTTTTAGAACACAGTAGCAATGTTGTCGGAATCATTTGTGACTTAAATTACGGCCGAAAGTTCGATTATGGCTTAATGTTGCCAGACACCGATCACATTGTCTGTGATGCAAGGCCAACAATTGTTGACACTCCATTGACCCTCATTTTTAGGACATGGTAGCGATGTTGTCTGAAGCTTTTTTACCTAGAAAGGCAACCAATTGTTTGATTATGGATTAACGTTGCTGCGCAGCCCTAGCATTTTCCATAATGCAAGGCCAACAATCATTGACGCTCTGTTGACATACATTTTTAGGACATGGTAACAATGTTGTCGCAAGCATTATTGACTCGAAAGATGGCCAGTAGTACAATTATAGGTTCAAGTTGCTGTACAACCCTAGCATTTTCCGAGATAAAAGGCCAATAATTATTCATGCCCCATTGACCCTCCTTTTTAGGACACAGTAGTGATGTTTTTCGCAAGTGTTGTTCCCTAGACAGGTGGCCGGTAGTTCGATGATGGGTTGATATTTCCGCATAGCCATTGGATTTGCTGCGATGGAAAGCCAACAATGGTTGACACACTGTTGATGCTCATTTCCTGGACGGGGCAACGACCGTGTCAAGCGCCTTTTTAGCTATAACACCAACCAATATATTTAGTTTGCCAGTAGATAACTATGCAGCCCATTGATTGTCGAATGTGTAAGACCATAAATTATTGACGCAGTGATGACACTCATTTTCAGCATGGGCCAACGAGTGTGTCATTTGCCTTTTCGGCTATAATGCCGACCAAGTCATTCACTTTGGAGTTACGTGACAATGCAGCCCCTTGATTGTTGAATGTGTTTGACTAAAAGTCGTTGACGCTCCGTTGATGCTCATTTTTAGGATAGCGCAACCAGCATGTCCTGTACGGTTTGGGCTATAATGTCAACGAATACATTCAATTTAAAGTGACGTGACAATGCAGCCCTTCGATTGTCGAATATGAAAGGCTGAACATTGTTGATGCTCCACTGACGCTCATTTTTAGGATGGGGAAACAACAAACAGACTTCCAACGCTCAATCATGCTATGCAACAAATCATAAACTCGTTATTGACATCCAGTATTGGGTTTCTAATTATTATCGTTTGCATTCAGATGCTTTGTGGCCCCTCAATTTCTGATCAACCTCTATGCACATTATGTGACAGAGAGATGGTGTGTCCTTGTCACATTCCTGCGCTTTGGGCCGGCAATTGATGGCATGTACATCATGTCACCAATTTCTGATCAATATAGCTCGACTTCCTCACCATTCCTCATCCAACTACTTCTCCTTGATTTCCATGACGTACCATCAGCAATTTCAACTATCTTAACCATGTGCATCAAATCTGTGCAGGGAGTTATGCAGTTGGATGGGTTGATGATTACCCCATAACATTCATCAAGCAGACAGATTCGTATTAAACACTAACCACTCCTTCTATGACTCCTTTGACGTCACTCTCTTAAATTTTGTTAGTATATTTCGGCACTAATTTTGCTATTAATTTCTCACATAACACTATTCAGCATATAAAAATCAAGCGGATTGGCGGTCTTGCAACCTAATTTCGATTCTAGAACTTTCGCATGGTGCATTCAACTCTTGCACATGAATAGACCAATTATCATGTCTCACAATTTGGTTACTAAAATCATGAAATAGCTGACATGTAGCATAATTGGTACACAAATTGCTTTTCACCAACATATGATGTCAAAAATGTCACTTTGCCTATCTATTCCTACGCTGACGCAGTAGTCATCACCATGTCTTCATCCGAATTCGATTTCTATATGGTGGTTAGCTGAGGAGGATATATAGAGGGGTAAAAGCTTACGGGTTCAACAGGCTTCCCTCTCAGCACAGGTGATGAATCAGGCTCTGCAGCAGGTGCAAGCCCGGGTGTACCTGTGTCCAACTGGAGCTCCCCAGAATCCAGCCACATATGACTACTTCCTGGTCGAGAAGTCCCTTGCAGCATTTGCGATATTCCAGGGCCAATACCAAGACACTCCATAGGCTTTCCAAATATTGTGGGAGCTGATGCGGCTACATCTTGATTCGTGTGTGGTTCAATGACTGCCGGAACTCTCAATTGAGATGCACCGTACTTCTTATCTGTTTCATGGAAGTAATCGGCTGCATCCCCCCCTTCCGGTTGAGTTAATTTGTCAAGTTTTAGCTGCTTCTGGCGAAGCCACCCCATGAACTGCTGAACCGTTTTGGATATTGGGCCTCGGGTTCGTCATCTTCGCTCAGCTTGCCCTTCTCTGGCTCTTCATCATGCTCATCTACCCTATCCTCGCCGTCATCGGAACATGCAATATTGCTCACACTGTCGCCAATCGCAACCATCATCCCATTAAATGTGTTTTCAGGTTCTCTGGTCGTTGATCCCGCGTTTCCAGCTGTCTCCATATCGTCCTGCTCCTGCCCAATCGCTGCCTATGCATCTTCAACTCGCTGCCTTGCCCCAGCGGTTTCTCTTTCAACATAATCCTTGATCCATTTCTCTTTCTATTCATTGCTTAAGAAGTGCGTTTCTCATTGTTTTTCTGCCGCAAGCTTCATTTTGGATCTCACGCTGCACAATACCCCAAGGACTCAGACTCTGTCTGCTTCCAAGCCACTGTTACCCTCATTCGCTTAATGACATCGTTGTGTGGAACGCTTTATCAATTTGCCATGTTTGCCAGCCAGAACTGGTGAAAAGTTCATTGTCAAAACATTGAGCATTGTAGTTTTTGCTGACTTTGTTGTTGGGCGAGATGTTGGATGATGCAAGATATGGACAGTATGGAGGCAAGCTGTGTCATTTATGTCAAGGTTGGTATGTTAAATCATCTTGAACGCAGCTTCATCAGGCTTGTGACTGTCAATAAAGCGGGAATAGTTATGCTAACCGCACAACATAACTTGATTGTTAGTGTCAGTTTGATGTATTATCACGGGGATTTTTTGAGACATACATCAGCAGACATCCTTTCCCTCCAAGAATGTCCTATTTATATCCGACAATCATGCGATTTTGGCTGTCAGACAGCGCAGTTGATCCCTGGCAACACACTACCAACATCGGACAGACTTATTGTGAGTCACGGGACTGTGGGAAACCTTTGCAACTTGCAGCCATACCCAGCAGGATTCAGCTTGGGTATAACATGCAACTTGGCTGCTACTTATTTCATCCTGACATGAAGCTAACTATATATTCCTCAGGACTTAACACTTCTTGTCGTGATCATCTTTCTCATCTATTCCACACCAACAAATCATGGATACACAAACATCTGAGCCAGGGGAGACCGGATTAGAATCGAGCTGAACAACAGGCATTTTGTCCGATACATTACACAATGGCACACAGCAAGAATGCAGACACCAGTCAGTCCACCAAGACACTGCCAATGAAGCCACCAAACTGATGACCCAGGATGAACATTTAAAACTCGTCCGTCAGACCAGAAGCAGCAAGAATATGAATCAGCATGCAATTCGATGTAAGTATATTCATACCATGGTGAATGGCCGTCAAACAACCATATAATGTACATCAGGCATACATAGAATACTACGCGACCAATTGATCTCCACTGCACATGGGAAACCTCCATGGTCGATGAACGGATTTGTTTAGTGTTAGCAACGGGTCCAAATTGCCGGGTCAGTTCCGGGTTCGGTTCCACCCGAACCCGGACTGTGGCAACGGGTCTTACCACACGAAAAACCCGGACCGTTGGAAATGGGGCGGTTTTACCACCAAAAACCCGGCATTTCAAATTCACCATTTTGGCTCCAATTAAGTATTTGAGTTCTGATCGTATCACAACATGATCAATACGTAGATTGTGCAGTTTTACTCCCTCTTTCACCTCCCGCCTTCCGATTTGCGATCCGACAAGTATTCGTTGAATCGCGATCGAAAACCCGCCAATTTCGCTTAGAATCAGCGATTATTTCACAACCACTCAACGAATATCAGTCAGATTGTAAATTTGAATGCAGGAGGTGAAAGAGGGGCTAAAGCTGAACAATTTACGTATTGACTATGTCATGATACGATCACAACTCAAATAATTGATTGGAGCCAAAGGAGTAGGAACCGTATATTTGGAACCGCGGTCCGGTTCCAACCCGGCCAAATACCCGTGGTTCTATGTCCGGTCCGGGTAACAAACCTGCCAAGACAAAGCGGGTTGGGTTTTTGGCCGGGTCTGGGACCGAACCGAACCGAACGGCCGGTCAAAACCCGGACCGCTGGCGGATTACCCGGACCCGTTGCTAACACTAGATTTGTTCACACAGCCCGCAGAATCACACATCATGATGTTGTAAGCTCTGTGATTTTCTCTTATAAATTTTGTCATAAGCATCCCCGGGAGTGGACGAAATAGGCCTCAATCACCTGACAGGAAGCTACAAAATCATATATGGTGCAGGTACTAGCCGAATCCCATTGTTACCAGCGGCAACGAATTCCTTGTAGGGTTTCAACATGTCTGCTACCATGGCAAGGCAAGGAGGTTGTGTACAGCTGGAACAGTCCGACATGTGCCTGGCCTTGAATATGGCCAAAATGGCCACAGGCGGGTTTTCACAGGCCGCAATAGAGGGAATGCATTATCTGATTAAGAATCCTCGCGCCAAACTCCGAGAAGAGAAGATGCAGAGTGTCGAATTTCTGGGCCGTAAGAAGGTGAAGGCTGCGATAGAAACACCCCCAGCGATGGTTCGTCAAAATCAAACAAACTGATGCCTTCCTTGCCCAAATGGCACGGGAAAGAATCTGCAGATATGGTGGAGACTGAAAAGACCAGGCGCACCACCACCTGACCGATGGAAATAGATGACATCTGAACCGACCCCCCCTCTGCCGGCAATGCCACCTCTGCCCACAACACCACCCGTGCCACCCAGTAACAATGCCACAGCTGAACCTTCCTAAATCGTCAATCAGCCGGCAGGATATGCGTATTCACATATATCACTTCCCTGGGCTGAATTATTTACTCTTGATTCATATGCCCAGGATAGCCAGCAGTATACAGATTCTGATCCAGATATGTTGACTGCTGAAGGAACATCCACTGGTTAGTACACTATCTGCTGTGTGGTAATGCAACTAACATTCATTTTGAAGACTAGAGCAGCCTATTGAGCGAACCTGCAGGTGATGACGACCATTGATCGAGAGGAATGGGATTTTGGTGTGTATTATTATCTACAACTAGCGAACACTGTAAAGTATATTTTAAAGGATATATTTATATGTATTATTAAAGCACAATGTAGTGATCAAGAAGAAACTGGATGAAAATGCTAGAAAGGCTGCCAAAACAATGTGAATAATAGACTATGCAAAATCAATTGATTGCATATTGCAGATATGCCTGTGGCAAAATTAGTGTCAATGTAGCGTCAACAATTTTGGGTCATGTAAGTCTGTTAATTAAAAATTGATTTGGTTAGGGTTATGCATAATCGAAGTAGTGGCCACCTGTATAGGTAAAAATTATGGTGACATACTTCCTACCTCATCTTGACAATGAGTATCAAGGGATGGTCAATGATTTTTGGTCTTGTAAATATGGTAATTGTGAACTGACTTAATTGCTATCTAGCATAACTGTTGTATTGGCAGCCTTTATAGGCAAAACATCAAGCGACACAGTCACTGTCCCATTCTGAAAATGAGTATCAATGGAGCGTCAACAATTTCTGGTCTTGTAAGTATGGTAATTGTGAAGTGAATTAATCACTATTTAGCATAACCGTTGTATTGCCAGCCTTATAGGTAAAACGGCAAGCGTGACGGTCACTGCCTCATTTTGAAAATGAGCATCAACTGAGAGTCATCGATTTTTGCGTTTGCATCTTGGGTTATCTAAGTGTTGATTTGCGGTATTACTTTATAGACAATGTATTAGCTGCCTTTTCAAGCAAAGCAATGCCTGAGCCGTTCGTTATCCCATCATGAAACTGAATGTCAACTGAGCATCAGGCATATTTAGTCTTCTAAGTCAGGTAATTACAAAGTGATCCAGTTGTCGCTAGGCGTAATGGGTGTAATGTCCGCTTTTATAGACGAAAAACAAAGCGATACAGTCATTGCCACATTCTGAAAATGAGCATCGACTGAGCATCAACAATTTTTGGTCTTGTATGGATGGTAATCAAGGCATTGCGCGGATGTATGAGCTCATAACAGTACTGTTGACCGCCTTAGTACTTCCAAAATAACACACAAAAGGAAAAACATTGATTCGAAAATAGCCAATGTCGCAACCTGCAAAGTGTTTAAAAACATATCATTGGATGTTAGTTGATTGATTTTGATCAAATACAGTTATTGAACAGCAAAAGCAAGAGCATTATGTTAATGCACAGATGGACCCGCTGGACAAGCCGCTGACAACCCACCCAATTCAGATGGGTTGGGAGCTGCCAGTCAAACCGTACCCGAATTGACAGTACGGGTATATTGGCAACCCAGACTGTGTATTTGGCGACAGTTCGGTTGTGATCCCAACCCATGCCCAATGCGGTGGTCTGGAATCATTGCTATCAGTACAGCTTTCACAATGGATGGAAAGATTTGACACTGCAGGATGATCACTGTGTACTGAGCATCCAAATTATGACACAAAGTTTCGACTCCCCTCGTCGCCTGCTAATAAATGGTGTTTTGTGTGATCATCATTGACATATAGGCATCCACTAGCTAAGGCGTTTCTTGTTGCATATTGACAGATTTTGATACAGATTCTAGGACCAGATCCTCCATTCCGTCCAAGTCTGCAGTTAATTGATTGTACAACTCAACCACCCATATTGGAACTTTTTCATTGGTAATTGGCTGATATTGTTCCACTGCATTTCCACTTGTTTCTCTTGGACTGATGATATTACTCCTTCTCTCCACAGTTAACTGCTGTATCTCCGACAAAGACATGAACTCCTTCTTCAGAACACTGCAATGTTTTGAGTTTCCTGCTGCTTGGAAATAATGACTGATGTAATCTGTTGCATTGTTTCCAAGGATATGAAGTTGTTTTCGTTCCTGATCAGCAAAGTCTGTATCCTAGCAGGGGTTTTCGAGGATGGCTTTGAAGTATTCATTCTCAGTTAGAAAGTCTCAGGGATCGGAGATGTCAAACTCGGAACAATCACAAAAGGTTTCGGTAGGAGGTCTGTGATACTCGGATTGGATAGCATAGACAATAAGTTAGCAGAGCAAGGGACAGGAAATGATAATGATAATCTCAAATATCATGAGGTGATATTTAATAGTGATTTGATTTAACAATATAGTGTATCATGGGAGGAATCAACTCCATGATCCTCGCAGCTAGAACTATCCCATCTAAGGATCCTTCCATCCTGCCTCACTATTGGACATGATATTGGACTTGTTCAAGTACTAATAGTGATTTCACTTTGAAGCTTCACTAATGCGTAGAAAGTACTCAGACAACAATGAATCGGGAATACATTTGTAATCAGAATGTATTGTTAATGCTTGATCTCCAGTGTAAGAAGGTTGCCCTCTATACCAGTGGAGAATTGAGAGGTCTTTATACCTCTTAGCTCTGCGCTCTAACAGCCGATTCTAACTACACTCTTCTCCACACAAGTGGTCACTATCCGCTTTTCCTCCACTCTCCTTCCCATGAAAGCCGGTCAGCCTGAACTTCCTCCGAGCAAATGGTATCCCTTGAATTTTCCAGCCTTTCCAGATGAACAGTATCATTCCGATACACATCTCCAGGCTGATGGGTATTCATCGGACTGTGTTCTTCTGAACCCTCCACCTCTGTGTTCAATGCAATAGCCTTTCTTGATGCCGCGCTCCAGTATTTCTATTCTAATGGCCACAGCTGATACCAATTGAGAGTAACTTCATATAGAGGTAACCATGACTGGCGTTATTGCTTATCTTTGTCCCTAGGGAATATTGCAATGTGTGTTTGCAAACCATTCCAACTGTAACAACATTCAAGGGTGGGTGTTGATGATGTCGTCGAGGAATTTATGCCAGGTGGTTATGCGTGCGGTGATGGTGCTGGCGTATAATTGATGAACCATAAATCAATCGCCACATGACAGCATCATCGAGTAATTGTCCATGCCCCTGGAATTGTGACCAATCTCACAGGTGTAACAACAACATTCTCAAATGGATAGTGTTAGCAATGGTTCCGGGTTACCCGGCTGCGGTCCGGGTTTGTAACCGGACCGGATGGTCCAGTCCGGGTTGTTACCCGGAAAACAGAGGTACCGACTGGGTTCGGGGACGGGTTCGAACCGGACCGCGGTTCCATTTTACGGTTCCTCCAACTTTGGCTCCAATTAAGTATTTGAGTTCTGATCGTATCATGACATGATCAGTACGTAAATTGTGCGGCATTAGTCGCTCTTTCATCTCCCGCTTTCAGATTTGCGATCCGACTGATATTCGTTGAGTGGCTGTGAAATAAAGGCTGAATTTAAGCGAAATTGGCGGGTTTTTGATCGCAACTCAACGAATACTTGTCGGATCGCAAATCTGAAACCGGGAGGTGAAAGAGCGACTAAAACTACACAATCTACGTATTGATCATGTTGTGATACGATCAGAACTCAAATAGTTAATTGGAGCAAGAAATGTTGACTTTTCAGGAGCGGGTTTTGTGTGGAAACCCGTTGCAACGGTTCGGTTCCGGGTTGGAATTGGACACGGAACCGACCCGGGAATTTGGACCCATTGCTAACACTAGACATATTCTACCTAATGACAATGCCAATAACCCTGATCAGCTGTAGCAATATATTGCGGACATGGAAGAAATGGACGGACTTGAATACGGTTGGGAGGCAAGTTCGATTAATATTAAAGAATAAGCTACTCCATTCTGGTATTAGAACTCCATTCTAGCAGTAGCAGACATCTTAGGTCATTACCGATGTAAAGGCCATCTATTATACAGGCCAGTTGAATAAATCGTTTACAATGGAGAACGATCATATGGTGAGATTTTGACTGCAGAATGGTGATGGAAAACGCAGACAACATTCCCCACATTATCTAAGAGAGCATGTCAGAGAAAATGTGTCACTGATGGCATCGCAGAGAGAAATTGTTAGGGAGTGTCAGAGTCTGATTTTCAGAGAGGACATATTACAGAGCATGTCTGAGAGTCTGTCAGAGAGCATGTCTGAGAGTGTGTCAGAGAGCATGTCAGAGAGTGTGTCAGGGAGTGTGTCAGATAGTGTATCAGAGAGCCTATCAGAGAGCATTTTAAAGAGCAGATCAGAGAGGATATATGAGAGCCTTTCAGAGAGTATGTTAGAGACCCTGTCAGAGAGCATATCTGGGACAGTGTCAGACAGTGTAGTCGAGGATGTGTCATCGAGCATGGCAGAGAGCGTTTCACAGAGTATATCCAAGAGCATGTCGGAGAGTGTGACATAGAGAGTATCAGAGATTGTGTCAGAGGGCGTTTCCAAGAGTGTGTCAAATAGCAGGTCAGAGAGCATGTCAGATAATGTGTCACATAGTATGTCAAAGAGTGTGTCAGAGAGCTTGTCAGAGATTGTGTCAGATATTGTGTCAGAGTTCATCAGAGTCAGAGTGTCAGAGATTACATATCAGAGTGGCATTGTCTCGGAGTGGTTAGCATGTGAAGAGTACCAGCACCATTGTTGATATGATTTCTGTAGATATGAGAACCTCATTACTGATTGCTAATACATTCTAGGAATCTCTGCCAGATGGATCGACAGTTGTACCCATTGTACGCAGCAGTGTCAATACTATACTGTCTACGTTAACTGGCAATGAAATGGCTTAGCCAGTATATATCACTATCGGTAACATCTCTAAGGCAAAGAAACAATAAAATAACTTGAATGAATTAATACTAATTGGTCTTTTACCAAAATGTCCAAATGGACCCAAACCCACCCCAGAAGGTTCACCAGGCACGAAGCGATCACAACGATATTATGTGCTCTAGAGCAGTCTGCAATAGGCAGAATAGCTATTCAGTGCACAGATGGTCGCACTTGTCACAGGTTTCCCCGAATTCCATTATTCCTTGCATACTACACAGCGTACAACACCATAACTTTGGTGAAAATAGTTGGTGCCCCCGGTGTGACATATACACAGATGACATGTCCGTGTTCCCCCACAGACCCAGGAGCTGTCATCTCTAATGATACGTTCAAATGTCAACAAAAGCAGGTGAAGTGGTGAGGCTGTGGAAGCTTGGGAACAGTCCAAATTTTGCTGATACCCATGCAGGTTGTAATATATATAGTTGCATGAATATTGACCAGTTCCATGGGTTACTAAAGGGCTTGTGCAAAGGTTACAGCAGGGAATAGATCGTCAGTTTTCGGAAAAATATTTATGCCCAGTGAAAGGGTTTGAACTGTATACATGAACAATTCTCCATAATTCCTCACTTCTCAAACATATGTCAGATTGGAGACAAACCTCCCCATGTGAAATAATTGACTGGTGCAGAGTAACAAGCCACAGTAAAGGTCTGGCTTCCTGTGCTTGCCCCTCACCTTGGAAGGCATTCCAACCAATTTAAGTTTAGCAAATCTGTCACCAACTTCATATTAATGACCAGCTGCCACTCCCACACTGATCCAATACTGAGAAGCCAATAGGATGCACTTAGTGGTATCAGAAACAACATCCACCTCTTCCTATCTTACAGCAAGAGCCACAGTATGAGCAAGATATACAAAATTGATTTCGTTCACCACTATATCAAATGTATTAGGGAAATAGACTGTGCCGATCACACTTACTCCAAAAAATCTGAAGCTACCCACAAAGACAGTATCAAGGATGACTAACATTCTTCCAACATGGTCAAGGATATTCCGCAGATGTTATGATATGAAATGCATCAATTTCGCATCATATCGAGAGATAATGATTTACTGCATATTATTCTATTCGATCCTATCTCGCCTTAGGCAGATATACACAGAGAGCTGCTTGTGCTGAATTCTCTGACATCTGACAAATTATCACCCAGTTTGATATCTCTCATTAACAGAGTTATGAACAAACGCAGCATGATTGCAGTTCGGACCATTCCAGAGGGTATTGGCATATCAGAGTTGATTGATGCTTGCACTACAGCGGTTTTGACATTTCAACTGGATGCAAGCGCAAAGCACAACCTGCAGACCTCAAGATCCCATGCAGGGCGGATTCTCTATAAAAAGATACACTGAGCGAATGGCATCACAGTCAGTATACAGTAGTACAATAATTAAGGCTCAGTTGTGGTTCAAAATGCAAGGTGTGTGGGGTTGTGGAGCTGGGAAAGCAATCAATTCGACAATAGGTTGATACAAGGAGATCGAGTACCAAGAAACATTGGTTCGCTACATCGACAAAATATTGTCCTGCAGAACTGCTATATGCTTTTTGGTTTAGTGATAGAATGAATACAGCAGACAACAACACTAATGGGAGTGCAATATGGCAGATGGTACATCATGACCTATTGCTGGTCGGGGATTTTGAGGATCTATTGCCATCAGTGCCAAAAGGAACCCATCGAATGATAGTGTGTCATAATGAGCCACAAAGGATTGAATGCATTTTAAATGTTTCCTGGGTTCTTACACCCATGCAACTTGTTGCATACGGTGAAGAAAACCAATACATACTGAATCAGTTCGCATCTTTGGAATCATATTGTACTAGATGGCCTGGATATGTTGATCTCAACAGGGATGCTTGCTGTCCAGATCCATCACTTATCAGCGTCGCCTTTTGCACCGTGTGAGAGCTGGAGTCCACCGTACAGCCGCACTTGTCCATTGCATGGATTGCAGCCCGGATTGCCAAATCACGTGAGAGCACACCTATCAGTGGAATGGTAAACAGAGCCAGGATTGTCAGAGACCATGTCAGAGCCACACTAGGCAACAACCAAACAACATGAGTCTTTACAAACAAAAATGGGAAAATAAGTCAATGATAAGCATGGTAATGGGAAAGCAGAGAGCGGCAATGGATTTCTGCCATCGAGTTGGCCTTGGAACGAGACTCATAAGATACCTGTAATGTTGGAGGAGAGTTCGCATGTGAATAAAAAAAGATCATGCACGGTTAACCACTCAGCTGAGTGGATGAGTGAAAAGGGTTCGCAATGATCAAAACACTGAAACATTCGAAACAGCTCAGCAATCTCGACAGAGAGCAACATACGGACACTGGCATTTGAACTCTAACATCAACCTGACAGCAGGAAAATGCATTCAGCCACCGTTGACAATCGCTAGAGGCTGAAACTCAGCGACGAGACTCGATATCAAGGGAACCAGCCATGATTGAGACCCAGGTGGGTGAGTGTTCTAATGGAGGAATAATCGAAAAACCGTCAATTGAGAGAGATGTGGACATGGCATATGCAGGAGAGGCCAGCAGCACAGCTGGCCAAAGGTTAGGATAGACAACACGCATATCCTGAGTGGCTGCAAGCGACCAGTGGGAGCATAACCAGAGTGGGAAAAGACTGGGCAACAAGACATTGGGGCGAGTAAGCGCTCCAGGAGACTGTAGGAGTCAAATGGAGGGAACTGTGAGGCAGCACAGATGCAAGGTGACTGAGCTTCACCAAACAATTGACAGGATGGCTAGAATGCTAGATGCACACATGGCGCCTGAAGAGACATAATGACTCAGCATGAAAGAATGACTGGAGGAGAGGGAGACAATATACAATAATGGCCACAAGGACATCATACAATGTGGGGGCAGGCATTGTGGACATGACCGTAAAGGTGCTGACCTGAGGAAGAGTACGCAAAGCCGCACTAACCCAGGAAGCGAGAATGGAAGAAAGCGATGAGACTCCAAGGCAGGATGGCAGAGGCCTAGAGGTGTTACAGCATGCAGGTGCAACAAAGGGCGGTGAACCAGAGAAGCACCAGCTGCAGCAGCAACCACATGCCAAACCAAAACTGCAACTCAAACAGCAGTATGAAGAGCAATATGAGCTGTGACCTTAGCCCAGACCCACTCTGGCTGAAAGATGAAAGACTTTCCAACCCCGAACCCCGAGCCAGAAGGCACCTAGCGGCCCAGGCCCCACCCCAACATCTGGATGGAGCATGGCTGAGGGATGTCAAATTTTGATGAGAAACAAGAGCATACCACTGCCAAACAAGATAAACCAGCAAATTGCGTCGGTGTTCAACAGAGTGCTGTGCTACCAGAAGGCACCAGCCAACATCAAGATTATGAAAGTGAAAAGAAACATAACGGGCCCTAACATTGCAATCACCCTCTACAATGCAATGGTGGCGATAGCACTGGCGTACTGCAATGACATCATCAACACAGCACATACAGTTGAGAAGGGAGTTCTTGATGTTGAAGAACACAAACTCTGGGAAACGCTGAAAGTCCATGCAGTACCACTCGTGAGGAACATGGGCAAAGCCACAAAGGGCCTGCACAAGATGCCGGACAAGATCCATGCTGAGAAGGAAGGAGTGGTAATCCAGGTGGAGGTGTGATGGCTGGCAAACCCTCACAGCATCAGGGAAAGGAGATAAAGAGGGGAAATCTCTACATTGTCAGTTGTCTTTATAGTAAAGGGGAACAAGGTGACACGGAGACAGGTCAATGAAAGCATCAAGGCTGGTGGAGTGTGGTACCACATCTAACCATTCACGTATGTAGGCCCAGACAGCAGATGTGATCATTGCTGCAGATGGGGCCACACAGGGATCATATGCAGCGGCAAACCAGCATGCAGCTACTGCTCAGGGCCACACCGCACCAGCACCCATGAGTGGAATGTTGTGGGGTGCATTGCAACGCCAGGCTCTCTCTGGAGCCACACACAAGAGAAATGCCCTAACTGTAAAGGAAACCACATCACATTCAGCAGAGGTGTGCAAAGAAGGTGCAAGCCACGAGAGAGACACCATAGGGAAGGAGAAGAGAACCAGCAGGACGGATCATGCAGACCACAAGACCAACCTCAGGAGTGAGCAGGGCAGCGCTTGCCCTGAGGGTGAGGCCACCGGAAGGAGGATAGAGCGGCGGGAATGAAGAGGAGTTGGCGGATGCAGAGGATAGGGGAGTGGTGGCAGAGGATGTCACAATGGTGGAGAGCACGATGCCAATGACAACAAACATAGAGACCAGCTTAGCAATGGCCAGTAAGGAAGCAGAAAAAGGTGATCGGCAATCGACCCAGTTGCAATCATGGTCAACACAGCACATGCACTCTGGAGAGAAGCCCACATAGCTGGTGAACTCCTGACGGAAATCAAGCAGCTTTCCCGAGTGTAGGGAGTGGGTGACAAATCTGCACATTGACAGGGAAGGGAATGAACGGAGACCTCATAAGCTGGATGGCAAGGTTGTTCAAAGAGCGAACAGTTGAAAGGGTTACTGAGGGTAATGTTACAAAGAGACACCCGGTGGAAGCAACTATACCACAGGGTTCACAGGTGTCTTCACTCCTAGTCGCAATAAACACATCAGGGCTCATAAGATGTATGTCGGAGTGGATCTCCGAAGTCGAAGGTCAGGCTTTCGCGGACGATGTGGGACAGGTGGCAACGGGGAGCAACATAAACCAAGTCTTCAGAAAACTAGAAGTCTGTGCCAGAGTGAGCATTGACTGGGCAGAAAGACAGTAGATGGAGTTTAACGGCACAGAAACCGAAGTGGCATGCTTCACCTGTAGACACGGCCACACCATGCACCAGCGTCCAAAGTTGACAGCGAAGATCGGAGTTGGGCACTGTTTCATCAGGTGTAACAAGGAAGCGACAAGGTGGCTGGGGTTCCGGATGCATGCCCACCTCACGTTCAACGAACATCACCACTGATACATGATCAAAGGGAAAGCTACAGAAGCATGATGACAGTCACTCACAGAGACGCATGGGGTCATACAACTGTGTGGGAGAGTAGTATAGATATGTAGCGCCCAGGCGGTTGAGCTAAATTGAAGTGAGCTTGTGTGGAAACTGATGGAATGCAGAAGGCGAGAGGACCTCCAGGTATTCCGGAATCGACAGGCCAAGTCTACTCTAGGCGCACTCCCAACAACTCAATGAGGTGCATGAATGGGAGACTCAGGGCACACACCTGTGGTGGTGGTCTTTGTTGTACGGTGTCCTGTGTCCAAAATCTCTGTATTGACCTAAACTCACTGACTCTTGCTAAGTCTAATTGACACGTACACATGAACTACAGTGCATGCGGCTATGCCATGCTCAACCCTAAACCGGCCCACGTGATGACCACTCTCAAATTCGTCCCCACACTACTCCAGGGCAGTATCATGATCATAATTGCGAAACTTTAAAGCAAATGAAGATAGAGCTTTGCCTGATGCTCCTCCCAAATGACACAAAACCCAGACTTCCACCCAAACAATCTACCGAGCCTGGAGCTCCTCCGAAGAAGGTGACCATGCCTGCAGCTCCTACCTTCTCGCTCGATATATCTGTCCTGCAATGTTCATGTTCATCCACAACAACCCTCCAATCTGGCATGCTATGCCAATATGATCTCTTCAACCTCGACCGTTATACTCTGCTGGCTCTTTGTTGAATGTCTTGATTCCATACCCATTGACTGGGACAATCTGTAGTCCCCGATCCATAAGCCGCGATTGTGACAGTTCGTTGTGCGCTCCTTTGACATGCAAGACATTTCTCACAACAACCTTATGTTTTCGGCCACCTGGCGACTGAAATCTCAGTCGTACATCTCCGTGTCCGATGGCCTTGCCAGCTACTCTTCCAGCAAAATCGCCGATCTCTTGCTCTGCTTTCTTGGTATTCTCGATGTACTATTCAAACTTTTGCCGATCTCCACAAATGTAAGAAGTTGTGGCACAATCCAAGTAGCAGGCCACCTTCTCTGGGGATCTGCCAGTGACTGTCACCCAATAGTTCCCAATTGATGTCGTCGTCGTCGCTGTCTGTGCTGCACTCTCCACCTGTGCAGTGCTTGAACAATACCGTGCAATGTGCCCCACCTTATGGCATCTGTAGCACTGATGAGTATGCCTGCGGCGATGCTTCTCACTCTCTGAACTACTCCCATCGCTCTCACTGCCACTACCACGGAACTTCTGGCACTTCCGAGAGTGCTTTGAATTCCACATCTCATTCTTCGTCCAATACCTTCAGAATATGGCTGCCACCTCTGAATAGTCATCCTGCTGAAACTGCGCTTCATCGGGTTTCATCATCATGACAATCTCCTCCGGTTTGTTGGCCATGGTGTTGATCTTATCGTTTATCAACTTGGTGAAAACCCTCCAACCATCATCCTTAGATATAACCTGCATCAGGTAGTACCTCGACTTGCTCTTTGGCATCATACCGGTCGAATTCTCTGCACAGAGGTTAAAGTCATTTTCACCCCCCTGGATCTTTGATGCGTATTCCTGCACATTCTCGCAATCCCCCAACTTCTTAGCTGACATTTCGTTTCGCAAAGCCCAAACATTCAGCTTCTTCTTCGACTTGTAGTCCTCCTTCAGCTGATCCCACAGCGCCTTTGCATCTGTCAGAACGCCATACAGCTGCTGCAATGACCTCTCCATCATGTGGAGAATAGTCGACCATGCAATTCCATGTCATTTCTTCCATGCTTCAAACTCCATCGCGTCCTTCGCATCTGGTGCTTCCTCTGTACCGTCGACAATGCCGAGAACCTGCTTCTGTTTCAAGAGTATTTCAATTTCCAAAGTCCAGCTCTTGTACTCCATGCCATCAAACTTCTTAATTGGGATTGCTGTCGATTCGGCCATCTTGTCATCCGTACAAAGCTCGAGTCTGTAATCCTCCGAGACTGTCTCGATGATGTCACAATTCTTGTCGACTTCATCAAATCAGAGAAGTGCCCAGGCTCATAACCTGTTGTACAGTGTCTGGTGTCCTGAAATTCTCTATTGACCTAAACTCACTGACTCTCGCTAAGTCTAATTGTCACATACACAAAAACTAATGTGCTTACAGCTCCGCCACGCTCAACCCAAAACGAGCCGGCATGATGACCGCACTCTCATCTGTCTCCACAGCCTTTGAGGCCAGAGATCAACAGTTCATAGCAACACTAGTATGCGTGTGCTAAGGCTCCAAGTTGCAAAAGCTCTAGTATTACCCTACACCTTGTGAACTGGTATGCAGAGTGGCCACAATGGAGCATGCATACCTCAGGAGAGTAGAGCTGGCTAGACCAAGGGGAGGAGCCAGTGGTCAAGGCGACTATACTGGAAGATGACGCCATGGTCAAGAGATCTGCCATGCTATGGGCAAGAAGAAAGGACAGCAAGACGGGATCAGACACTTTGACATGGTGGATGGACAGATCTTGAATGGACAATGGCAGAGCAGGAGCTGCAGTGGTGTGCTTGAACGGAAATAGCTTGGCTGTCTTCTGCATCTACCTCAGTATGAGACAAATAGAGATATTTGACGCTAATCGCTGGGCAATTGGAGTAGCACTGTGAAAGTCGATTCTGTGACCAGAGGCAATATAAGCACATGGAGTCACGATGGTGGCTGTGGTTGGTGATTCATAGGCAGCCATTAGACAGACGGCGCGCCTGGACCCAGGGCCAGGGCAGAAACTAGCACAAGCAATCAACGAGCATTCTAGAGCCCTCATTGCCCAATGCATCGAAGCCACGATCCACTGTGTCCCAAGACTCTTGGCCATCCCTGGGAATGAAGAGGCTGACTGCCAGGCGAACAAAGCATGAGAAGACCAAGGCTTTACAGTACATAAGCGATTATACAGCACAGCAGAGAATATAGCTAGACGAAACTACTAAGAGAGAACAGCAGTGAACGGGAAGTTGGATGCTGACAAGTGCTCCATACGCTACGGGTATAGACTGCAGGGAAAAGCCAGGAGCAAGAGATCCATCTCAATGACAAGCATGAAATCACTGGAAACAAGGTGCTACAGACTAAAGAGAGGGCATGTGTTGACTGGAATGTACCAGGAGCTGTTTGGACACCCAGAGAACGATAAATGCTGGTGGTGCGGAAGCAGAATACTACTGACATGGGAGCATCTCTTCCATCCCTCCAGCTGTTGCAGAGACCACGAGAAACCGCTTTGGAAGATGGTGGGAAAGACCACTGGATGGATAGTGGCAAGATGCCGGCATATGCAATCCTCTGAGCTTTCCTCAATGGAATTATGCGATCGAATTGTGAGGGACTTCCTCGAACCTAGTGAAGTTGGGAAGTTTCCGCCAAACCTAGCCGAGGTCCCCAGGACGTAGGTGCAGGGGCGGGAGGACCACGGGCAGGAGGAGTAAACGCAGGAGGTGCCTGGGCAGATTTACAGGTGTTTGACTAGGGGCAGTCTCTCCCTCGTTTGGTCGATCTCTAAACTGTTTGTTCATTCCAATTGTGCGAACATGATCGATTTTCGGTTGCCACAGGGGACAATTGGCAGCAAGTAGGAGCTCCGCCATCTTGCCGGCTCACCCAGAGGCGAAGTGGGTGTCTTAGGCTATGTCATACCCTAATTAGAGTGAATACGGTATGAATAAAACACAATACAAAAAAGCCATACTTGGCACAGCCACAGTATCAGATCTGGATATGTCAGAGACTATATCAGGGTGTACTTTCGTTGCTGGGATTATCAAAAACTATGTCAGAGCCACATTGATTAGACTCTGATTGACGGACCATATTAGAGCCGCACCAGTCACTGTTGTGTGGGTATCAATTCCTGTTACTGTTGCAGTACTAATCTCATGAGAATGATATCGATCATCTCCGGACAGTTACTTTCTGAGGATATACAAGTCAAACCATGTTATCCTCAGTACATGCTTATTGCAATTAGTTGATGAACAATGTTTCAAGTATCTGCTTACTTCACACCATCATGGTTCCCAATTGCAACAGTAACGTTTAAGCATGTTATTTCAAGTTCTCTTTGCTCCAGTGGCAACAGTTACTAGTGGGAATGATGGAAGTGTAGTTGAGCGTTGTGTATATAATTTACAAAACGAGATTCTACATTAAAAAAGTAGCATATATATTGATTAATGATTTGATTGTGCTAATATAACACACCATGGTGCCTTGTCATTGTTTGTATGTAAGCAGCAACTTGTCGGTATATCAATTGGTATTAAATATCATCTGCAAATGGTCAGCTTCCTCCACACAAGATGCCATAATATGTTCAAACCTGTAAAAATGTAAGCCAACATATCATAACTTCTCATAACTCACATTAATTAACCTGTAATGTGTGCTTTCATTGCAGTAGTTTCAATATCATATCTTATTACCGTGCCAACGGCTATAACAAATGTCAGTTATGGCAACACCAATGCTTTTCCCAACATATTTATCCTTATGCAGGTAGCCTACTGATATAGAAATACACTTGGCGAGGTTGATAATGGTATACAGATGAAGTTCAAGTTGAATATCATTTGGATTTGGGAGAAGCTATCAATAATCATACATAACAAGTGTGATTATTTTAAACATACACTTTACAGATCAACTAGAGCGTATAAGGCTATAATATCTATGTGAAACCATGAAGTTCAAATGGAAAAATTCAGATCTTAGTAAAGTTTGCAGTTATGCCGTATATATTTTTGCATGTGTACAGAGAACCAAGAAGTGATAATTATAAGTATCTGCTTTTATGGATAGTAGACAAGGATCTAATGGGAACTCTTATACTGACAAAGTGCAAGGTTAAGTTGTTATAAAGAATGCCATAATTGAATGTGGGAAAAGGTGTATGTACAAAACCCAAGTGTATTCAAAATGAAATGGAACGTGCAATGTCAGTAGCGGAAACAGAGGCAAGTTGAATCATGTAATCAAGATTCAAAGTGCAATTACAGACTGACAAGCTATCATTGCCACAATGATAGAAATAAGATCTGAATTTCCCTGAGTATGAAATACAAAAATTCTTCTATTATATAGAAAATTACTCAGACTTCAGTGCAGTCCATGATGCAAAAATTTGCAGCATCATTTGAAACATATTAAACTTTAAATACTATCTAATGAATAACACAACCAAAGAAGAGTCACATGATTGAAGAGATTGGAGTATTTTAAATATTGGGAAATGAAAGGAAGGCTCTTGCATTAATTGTGTATGTCAATAATAATAAAACAAATAAGTAAAGTTTTACTGGATGGGAAGCTGCCATGGCCTTCAGTTATTATGAAGAGCACAAGTCAGTCATATACAGCGCAGAAACTGTTACTATCAGGTGATGAGTGGGTTTGCGGGTACTATGCAGTATAAGGAAATGGTGTAAAGTATCAAATTGCATACAGATGTGAACCAGATCAAGGGAAAAAGTATGTGTCTACGTATTTGGTATACAGTGAATTATGAATGGCAATGTCACTGTGAGGTTGGCGGTTTCTGGGTGCTAGGCACACAAATGACTGGCCAGCAGCCTTAACCTCAAATAACTGATAACGCCATTACATCATCTACCTCTGTTAGGGCTGAACTCCTGGGCTCCAATGTACAAATAGTGGAAAAACATTCACCCCAATACATGCTTGTACAATCCCATTAGTCCCATGACCAATCAGTACATCCAGGGCGACTTTGCAACAGCCAGGGAAAATCCACCTGCAGTTGACTGAATTCCAGAGGTGGCAAATTATGTGCCAATTCCATTTGTACTGGACCGGGGTCCTAAATATTGAAAATTCAAATATGGGAATTCTGAGTGGGCCTAAACCTCGGTCTTTCCATTCCCACCAATTCCATAACATCAGTGATCCTACATCCTTCATTTGCACAGCTGATGCAGGTGGTCTCAGTGGAACTCGTCCAATATGTCTCCAAAGATGGTGAGGTTTTTGAAATGCACTTAGCTTGTTGGTATGTTGCTGTACCCAGCCCACTGAACAACCTTGTATAACTGAAAGTAACACTACATACAATCAAGAATCTATTTCGCCCCCCATTGGTCTAAATCTTTCACGATTACTGGATGTTGCATCAAGGATAATAGTCATATAATCCGAGGACTGTTGTAATCAAGCTGTGTCGTTTGGAAAACATTGTGATTCCAGATTGCTTTCCAGATGTCTGGTTTTAAAGTATCCTTCTTGCTGATCTCAATTACGGAATATGGTCCAGTGTGCTTGTACTCGAAATTCTATAATGGTCTAGATGGTTGGAAGTGCTGAGTGAAGTGTGACACTATGTCCAGACCTCAATATTCACACCATTATAGCCAGCATATTGTGATTATTGTCCATCGGCATCCACAAAGAGCTTCCGGAGAAGCCAGTGGGTGTCATCAATTCCCAATCGTGTTGCATCCACCAGACTTTATCAACTAATATTTCATGCCGCTTTCAGTGGCTTAAACTGCAGTCATGGCTGGTAGTGGTAGTTGGCCAAGATTGGTATCATCAGTATTGATTGATGAATGGAATTGTTGTAAGTAAGCTTGGGCAAATGTAACGGCTTTGCCATATTATCCCGGTTGTAGTTGCCAATAGCTCTTATGTACTCCTCTATAGTCTAGTTTTGCTATTCTGTCAGGCTAATTGCCAGCAAATGGAAGGTGGTCAACAGTCTGTAATTGATGTATAGGTGTAAGCAAACTCATTCCCAAAATTACAGGTAAACTCCTTTCCACAATTGCTAACAATATTATCTTCTACATCATATTTGCTGATCATGGGTTCAAAAAACATTCCTCCTAGCCCAGGTGACTTCATAGTCTTCCTGCATGTATAGTAGATTGCCATTTTCATCAATCAATTGATGACTACCAAGATTCCCATATCCCCAGAGGCTATTGGCCCGGGGAGGTTGGTGATAAAGTTTCTGGTAGCACCATTCTAGAGGTACAATGTTGATGGCAGGGGCAGGTGTGCAATGTAGTGGGTGTTTCATGATGTTATGAATCAATAGTATTGGCCATATCAAGTGGTGTTCATTTGTATAGTGGTGTCTAACACATAGCAGTAGATATTACCAAATACTAACTCATCAGATTTGAATGCTCCTAACTTGCTGAAATGCAGGTTGTTGGGGGACAGGTTTATTACTTTATTGCAAAGTAGATCTTCTTTACATACATATATCCTTTCTGTGCAGCTCAGACCCCCAGTAATCACTTTCCAAATGATGCTCAAGTCTCCCATACATTTGTCTATTCTGTCTACGTTAGGAGTATTGATAATTGGAGTGCTAACAATGCTGCATTCTCTTTAAGCAGCCATTGTATCAGTAGGCAGGGCTGATTTGATAACCCGAAGCTGGTCATCATTTGATTCCATCAAAATTGTTGCCAAGGTAGCCAGTAGCCATGCTGTTGGTGTCTCACAACTTATGTCAAAGTAAAGCCTTTCTGACAGTTGATCTGTCAGGTTTTTCTGGTCTTTCATTTGTTTGATAACAGCTGTGTAAAAGGATGTGATTTCCACTCACTTAGCCTGGCATTGGAAAAGAACTTCTGAAGTTTAGAAGTACTCGGGATTATTATAGTCACAATGGATATAATCCTTGCAGTTGGCTCCCTCGAAATACTGTCTCTGTTGTTTTAGTCTTTATTCAATTGCTGAAAGCTTCAAGTAGTATGCGTCATAGCTCTGTTCAGCAGGGTAGCGGATCTGAGAGTAGCAGTCGACTGTCCGAATATTCCCAAATCCTTAGGACTTGTTATGCATGCTGGCAATGGTGAAGTTGGTTGCATCTGTCTGCTGCATGATCAGTTATGGAGGATCAAAGTGTGGGAGGATCAGCATGTCCATGAAGGTCTATTTGAGCTTTCAACATGTGAGTTCAGCATCTCAAGTCCATTGCAACAGTCATGAGTCTCATTACATAAGTTTGTTTGACATGGAAGCTATTATCTCTTCATATTCTAAAATAAGTCTGCACTAGCAGTGTGTGAAGGTGAGGAGAACTTGCACATCCCGATCTGATTCTGAAGTTAGCCAGTACTGTATTGTAGGGATGTGGTACAACAGGATGCTGATTTCATCTGGATTGATGACGAATCCTGGAAAGCTGACTTTCCATACACCGTATTGGCACTATTGGGCCTTGCAATCCAGCAGAAATTCCAGTTGGCATTGTATCGCTTTTCATTTGTAGTCTTTCTGCTCCATATTATTGGTCAGGTAGATGAGTACATGGTCAAGGTAATGTTCAGCGAAGTTATCAGTATAAGGCCATAAACACTTAACTGTAAGTCCGAAATGTTACCAGGATATATAACAACCCAAAGAATATACTTTGGTTTTCGAACTAATCACACATAGTCCAAAATGCGGTTTCCAACAAATCCTGTGGCATGATACCGATCAGCGGGGAGAATATTCGGAGATCCAGTTTAGTGAAAACCTAGGCTTCATGAAATCAATCTAGTAGCTCTGAGTTTACAGGAAGCTGTAATATATTCGCTACCATATGCAGGTTGAGAGCTTGCTAGTCACCAGACAACTGTAGTCCTTAATCTTTCTTCTTTCCAAACTGGGTGATCACCATGGCCAATGATAATGACCACTGAATAAAGCAGTTTGGCAGGTGGCTTCCAATGTCGGCCTTGGGCATCATCAATTCTTACTCTGGGAGGTTGTAGCTATACTCGTATGGTTATTGGTTGTAGGGTTCGAAATCATTCCAATGTTGATTTGGTCTGGATTGTGAGAGTATCTCCACCATTTCCTTTCGGATGACTTCCACAAAATCTTTATATTGTGCTGGGATATGACCCCTATTATCCGTCATTCTCATCTACATGTTAGGTATGGCTTTTCCTATACTCAGTAGCGTTGTCTGCATTGTGCATTCTCACATTCTTGGGCAGAGTGGAGATGGGTAAGGGTCCCAGGAAGGCTGGATAAGATGTTTCATCACAACAGACCAAGCCCTGTTGAATGGTTGCTTCATTTTTGTGTTGGCGAGACAAAAGCAGTCATTCAAACACCATCACTGTATATCACATCTACCCCAACTACCGCCACTGCTTCTGTTCACGCATTCAGCATCATGTGGTATCTCTCACCTTCAGTGATTCCTTCCACCACTGCTTCCTGCAATGCTTGACCCTCTCCAAGTTGTATGGCAATTGCCTTGACCACTTCCTCCTTAGCTATGACTTGACTGAAAGCAGTAACCCCAAGTAGTTTCACATCTGGGAGACAATTATCATCTTTGGGTACAGGCAGCACATGAGCCAGGCCCAGGCAATGGCCAGTCTATATATTCAACTTGCAATAAGACTTTGATCTCCACCAAGAATCTTTCCCATACATCTATTTACTATCACTTGCATTCTCGTTTGCAGTTGTACACTTCTAATTACCATATGGACACCTATAGCACCAAGTGCTGATGTACTTACCCTTACTCAATTATCATTTCTTCAGCAAACAGATACAGTTTGCAGACAGGATTTTGCCAGTTTACCACATGATCGACCCGCTATACAATAAAGTCAACATAAGAGATAACTCCATTCGAAACATCATATCGAAGCTTAATTACTGTGAGCATTGATATCGCCTTTTTTACAATATAAGTGACTACCCTGATGGGAGTGAAGATGTGTTGAATAACCAATTGGCGGACACAATGTGTCACTAGCAATGATGATGAAAATCACAAGTACTGGATTCCACTGTATTAACAACAGAAATCAATTACCATTTCCAAAAGTGAATTGAGTAGGAACCTCAGTCAGAGAACCTAACTCCAATATCGTGATCTGATGTCTCTGTCAGCAATACCAAGCACGGAAGGTGAAGTCCAGAGACGATCCTGTCTCAGAACATCTTCTACTCCTACAACTCTAACAACCTTGAACACACACATAGGACAGCAAATACAACAATTGGAATTTGGAAAGTCACCGAAAGATGGAATTGGTGAACACAACTGGTAACCATCCATCCTGAAAATATTGGTAAAAACTTCGGCAATCTTAAAATTGCAACAGTCCACATCCCAGCTATTCAGAATCAGTCAAGTCCAATCAACCTAGCGGAGGCAGTCGTGCGAACATATCAACAGTGCTGTGGTATTCAACAGAAGTCTACAAATGCCAAAAGGCAAACCGTCAATGTACTTGCTGAGGCAGCAGAGAATAGCAACCCTTATTTACAACCTTGGATGAAATACAACTGCACTGTATCACCTTATAATCAGAAGTCATTCTGGAAGGTCAGGCTCTAATATAAAGCCAATATCTATGTGTCACACACAGACCTGTTTCTGTGCATATCATCCATGATGCCCTTGTATGGAATATACATGGCAATACGCAGCAAGTCAAAGCACAAATCATCTGTGGTGCAACAAGCATCTCTATATGGTTTAGCCTACTGAAGAAAGTCATCCCACCAAACTAACCAGCATTTAACAGCACCTTGCCCAGGTGATGATGTCTGCAATGGGGGGCCCAAAGGCAAGTCTCTAGGTTGAGTATGATGGACACCTTTAACCATGGGACGAATCGAAGATCATAGTTATCGCCATGAAGGTATGTGACTGAGTCTTGGGCATGCGATGGCAGAAAACAAGGAAATCCACTGGAGCAAAGTTCAACTGACAGCCCTATGATCACCAAATGGATTACTGTGGGAGAGGACTGCAGATGCAGATTACACAAGTCCTCTGCTGGCATGTGGTCAGGGACACAAAACTCATAACCCCTGGTACAATGTTTGATTATCTCTTGGCTAGTAAGGAAGCGGTCGAGGTATTTACCATGTAACCTGAATAATGTCCAGGGTTCCTGGAATCAGCACAGCAAGGAATCACCAGTTGTGAGAGAAACCCCACAATGCTAAGTGCACAAGCAGGAGCACTGAAAGTAACAGCGGCAGAAGGGTGACACAGTGAAGGTGCATGAATGGCTATTACCGGGTCGTCAAGACATGTAGATAGAAAGTGGTTTACTGCTGGTGGCAAATTGCAATGAACTGTACGATCCAGCAATCCTGGGACACCATCCCATCTGCACTCTGCCAAAGCACAATATAGACCAGGCCAATGAGAATGTCAACAGTCATAGTCAAAATGAAGATGTTAATCCCAAATTATGGGAGTCATATCCCAGCCCAGCATCAACATTGAATAGATATTGTATTCCTGTGAAACATAAGGACTGTATGGACGGATTCGACAAAGGGTTGGCAGAGACTGACATCTGCACCTGTTCGTTGACCATATCATCATTCTGGAACCCAACTGCAAACTAAAGTTTGCAGGAATCTACAACCTCTCAGAAATCAAGTGACAGGCTCTCAAGACTTCAATCCCCACCAATGACATCAATGGAGTCATCTAGAGATCAGCGCCTGCGGCAGCAGTATTTGGGGTTCCATAAACAAAAGTCTATGGACTGTAACTGTGTGTGAACTACCGTGCTCTCAAAAAAGCCACAGTGAAGAACCGATATATTTCACACCACTCTGAGATATGTTCAACAGGACATCAGTATCTTCTATCACGTCATCTGAATCAATAATGGAACCGAGTACAAAACTGCATTTCGCATCCAGTGCCCTTAATTGGAGTACCACAACATGTCATTAGGGTTGATGAATGCACCAGCTATCATACTACCAGGCTACAATTCCTGTTAGAGTAGATAAGTCATTCGCAGGGTAACAACATTGGAAGAGCAGGAAGACCCTACTGGAGGTGCCGGAATGAAGGATCAGATTGCACTGAATGATAGGCTGGTCCACCAGGACCCAGCAAGCAGGGATAAGCATACCTAGAGAAGATACAACATACACACTTAGCATCTGGAAAATGATAAGCCCATCTAGACAATTCATAACACAAGCCCAAAGTCAGTGACGACCAGCACAGCCCAAGCTTACTCAACAATGGCAAGGAGAAATCATGTCAGGGCAAGTCAAGTCAAAACACGAAGCAAGTCGAAACCAGAAGCAAGTAGAAACACCAAGTAAGTCAAAATATAAATCAACTCAACACATGATGCTAGTTGGAATATGGAGCAAGTCGAAACATGATGGAAGTTCAAATACGAAGCAAGTGACAATATGAAGCAAGTGAACACATGAAGCATGTTGAAACACAACACAAGTCAAAACACAACACAAGTCAAAACCCAAAGCAAGTCAAAACATGCAGCAAGTCAAAACAAGAACCAAGTCAAAACAGAATGGAAGTCAAAACACAAAGCAAGTCACAACACAAAGTAAGTCAAAACACAAAGCAACTCAAAACACAAAGCAACTCAAAACACAAAGCAACTCAAAACACAAAGCAAGTCATAACACAAAGCAAGCCAAAATACAAAGCAAGTCAAAATACAAAGCAAGTCAAAATACAAAGCAAGTCAATATGCAAAGCAAGCCAAAACACAAAGCAAGTCAAAACACAAAGCAAGTCAAAATATAAAGTTAGCTGAAACATGAAGCAAGTCAAAACATGAAGCCAGTCATAACACGAATCAACATGAAACACAATCAAATGGGTATCTGAGGCAAGTAGAAGCATTAAGCAATTCGAAATATGAAGCAACTTACAATATAGAGCCGGTCAAATTACGATGTAAGTCGAAACCTGAAACCAATCGTACCCCAAAGCAAATCGAAACAGAAAGCAAATCGCCATACAAAGCAAGTCAAAACCAGAAGCAATGCAAAACACAAAGCAAGTCAAAACACAAGCAAATTAAAACACAAAGCTAGTCAAAATACAAACCAAGTCAACACTAAACGCAAGTTGAAACACAAAGCAAGTTCAAATACAAGGCAAGTTGAAACACAATGCAGGTTACAAAAACAAAAGCCAAAGCAAGTAGAAAAGTGAATTTAATGCACGTGCAACAATAAGGGGAAACCAAGTGCAAAAACAGGACGAAGCAAGCGAAGATGACTATGATGAGCCATATGAGGAGCCAAGTTGTCCACCCCTGAAGTCCAGAGACAATGAATGCCGAATGACCCATCCAGATACAAAGTTATCTACAGATGGGGATCGTGAAATGTCTACTAACCTTCGTAGGTCAACCAATCCTCAATGGCAATCAGCAACCAATTTGGGTTAAGGTCATTGGCAGAGCAATGAACTTCAAGCAGAGGGGGAGATAGCTGTGCCTATATGCCCACTCGAAGGCAGTCTACCAAGACACACACTGAGCTGTCAACCGAGAAGTCCACTGAAATATCGACCAGTCAAGTCCCACTCGCAAGTTAAAAACCCTCTTGGAGGCAGTATGCCAAGATACCCGCCAACAATGTTACCAATGAGTCAACTGAGAAGTCAACAAGCAAAGTCCAACAAGACAACAAAAATTCAACTGAAGCTGCCTATCAAGAGCGCAACCAGAAGTTGACGGTGAAATCTACCAATATGTTGACCAAGATTCAATAAAAGCCTCCTATTCAGAGCAACTATAAAGTTAACCGATTATTTACCAAAGTGGACATCCATTGACGATAACTCAATAACTGTTATCTATCAATCACTGTTGCCTGGAAGCAACATTCTACAGAGGATGCAGATACACTGCATGAAGACTCAAGAGAGTGCGAACGGGCTTACAGTTGGTAAGTATCGCCATTGGAGAGAAACTTACATCATAGATAGCAACCAATGAAATGCAATTGATGTATATGATCGACGGCTACAACTGATGGTGGCAGCAGAAACCCCCATCGATGACATCTCATGTGCGAAATCTCAAACACACCGATGATTCCAACAATGTCCTTTGCCAAGATTCGAGCTATGGTGATAATTGTTTTTGGAGCATGGATTCAGTTCAGAAGTGGAGATATGGAAGAACGGATCGCTTTTGAATGTTTTATCGTTTCTCTCTTTGCTGCTTCTCTTCACATTGGATCTCAGCCTGCTATAAATATCATTAGCACAGGGTGGTACCATCTACCAATAGAGGTGGAGATTCCCTTTGCACCAAAACTGCAAAAAAGTCAACCTGACTAGTACCAATCAGTAGCGGAACTTATGATTTCATAGAAGTACTTACCCATCCTGAATGTATAATACTTTCTTCCCTTTCTTTTTCTCTTGTACAGTCTATGCAGCCCAGCAGGTCTGCACCTGGAGATGAGAATAATAAAATGGCAGCATGTCATTCCGGGCCAGCTAACCGCCAGTCTACCTAGTCAACTTGCCATGAAACCCAGATCTCCAGCAATCATCTTACCTATACAACTAATTACTATCACTCACATCCACATTTGCAACTGTATGCCTATAATTGTCGAATGTATGCTAATGAGGATGAATACTAGCATATGTTCCATTCTACATTTCCCTCAATGCGTTCCAGCCAAGCATGTTAGTAATCTGGTGTTGGAAACATCACTTTTTGCTGCACATTCCCCATTAGCAAGGCTGTCAATTAATCTTTGCTGCAGTCGATTACCATGTGTCTCACCATGAACCATGTAAAGCCCAATACTTATTCAAATCCTTTCATCAGGAAGACTTAAACTTCTGATTCATCAACTGGTTTATGCTGTTCAAAATGTTTAACCAAGAGACTAGCCTTTTGGCTCTCCGTTGCTGACATAATCACCTGGCCATTGAGACTCTAGGTGGAGGTGAATGCTAGCTTGTATGGTAGGTTGAGTGTCCTGAGTAGACTGGTTGAGATATTGATGCATGTTATACCACAGTCAATTAGTATATTGAATTACGGTATGTTGGCAGGTATATTGTGTTGGGGGACATCATGGATGATATCGACCGAATCCAGTTTCTCTATGTCGTATTGCTATTGGCTTGACTTCAGAGTCTGACCTTTCAAAATGAATCTTGTTTTCAAAGCATTTAGATGCAGTTTTATCTCAACCAAGGTTGCAAAGTAGGGACAGATTCCCAAGTTCTCCAATTCTATCTCCATATAATCCATTCATCTCCCCTCAAGTGAAATATCAATAGATGTAGCTTTGAATTTTTGCCACTGCATATTGAATGACTTTTGGTGCTTAATTTATTTGCTATTATTGCCACTGATTTTTCTGGAGTTCTGGTCAGGTGGGTTTGACTGGCCATATTAGGTACAAAGGTTTCATGTATGGTCTCCGCTGCCCCAGTGAGCGCATTACTAGTTTGCTGTTTCATGTTCCTCGACTTCATTTGGAAGCCACAATACTGGTGACCAATTGCTACAGTGGCCTTCAGTGGGCGTATTGGAGGTGTCTGTTTCTGCTATCCCTGATCTGTAATTTTCAGGATTATTTGAATTGCTGTGTGTATTGTCTGCGGATTTAGAAATAGATGGTCAGAAGTTGTGTGCATTCTCATGGCTTTCTAAGACACCCCCAATTGCATCTGCACTTGGTGTTATTTTCCTCTGGGCTTCTTAACATCCGCATTAAACTGAAAGGCAGCTACAGAGTTGAAACATTGGCTGAGTGTGGCAAACCTGTTTTTTCCACTGGAGATCCACAGTCTGACTTTCATCTACTATGCGTGCCACAGGCTGACCCATACCATATCATATTGGACCACTTCTTGTCTAATTAAACACTTGCATGTCATTCATTGCTAAGTTGAGACGCCTATTTCAATCTCTCTGCATCTTTTGAAGATTGTTAGCAAGAACCTTTCAATTCTTTAAACTCGGGTCCTGAGCCCCATGTGGATCACTAGCCCGCTCGGATGGATCAGTATTTTCCATCTGTTGCTGAATTATATGTGGGTGGTAATTTCAGCTGTCCAAGAAGAAAACTGCATAGTTGATATTATTGGAATCGCCTGTTGAGACTACTTGTGAATGTCAAGAAAAGTGTGACTGCAATGTATTGAGATAAATAGCTCGCATTTTCGCTCCACTGCAGTACCATAAGGAATTGACCATCTTATTACTCTTGTGCTGATTTCCAGCATTCTCTGGTGTGCTGGTGATTAAGCTGCAGTTAAGTTTAGAATGGATTCTGTTTCTCTCCTCTCTCTGTTCAGCGTGTTGTTTGAGTTGTAGTTTAAATAGCTTTCAATTTTGCTCAAGGATGTCCTTTTGATATTTGTCAGTGAGCTTTGAAAGTATACCTTCTTGGCCATGACTATCACCAATTTCAAGAGCTGGCGAATTCTTCATTGTTGTGGTTTTTGTCTTCATTGCCAAGATCCTGAGCTTCTTAGTATGCTTGGGTTGCAATGGCATTGTAGCTACCAATTTCCTGTTTGGGTAGTACTATCATGTGGCAGACAGAAATAGACCCGATTTCGTCAAGAGATACTCACAGGGATTGAATTTGGGTGTGCATGTTAGTGATAAGCTGTTGGGTTCGCCATATTCTCTTTGGAAGCATGAAGGGTAAGTGTTTGTAATTGCATCATTGTAGGTGTGTTGCAAAAAATCCGATTAAGGGTGAATTTGAATGATCACATGAGTGAAATGTAAGTGCATTCTGGAAAACTGAATGTTGTGGGAGGGTGCATATAAAGGTAGCTGCCATTATGGAAATATACTATACAAAATATGGTTGCATATAGATGCAACAGAGATTAAGTGAAGAAGTAAGTAGTAAGATTCAGTAAGGAGTCAAGTCTCCCTGGCAACTGCATTATAAGATTGGCGGTTGTGCTGACAAATCTGTCAAGACGATTGAGTCTAAGTCCAAGATTACACATAGCCCATATAGTAGCTGCAAGCACTAACCCACAGCCACGTGATGATGTACTCTACCAAGACTCCATTTAACCGTGGTCACCTGGTACAGGATACTTCCATGACCACCCAGCCACCTTAACCACTAATACTTGACAATATCATTATACGGGCTAATAATATTGTTATAAGGGTTGTAGTCAAGCAAAAGGTGTATACAACTCATTTTTACAATCAATACTTATACCTAAGAGATTTCTAATCATTATGTCGAATTGCAATATAACTTTGATTTATGGTGACATAAATACTTGACAGTGAAACCTAGAATATTTCATTCTAATAGTATACGGAAACAAGTTTAACCCCACTTTGTGTAGATGTAGTTAATATTGTATACAGTTGTAGATAGTGAGTTAAATCTAGAAGAAAAGAGTAATATGTATACTGAATGCAATTTGCAATAATTATATATAAAAAGATATCTTGAAGCTGGAAAATCCAACACTATGGAAAATCTCAATACCAATTAAATTGACTTCTCTGATAATGAAACACATTCGAAAAAGTAAATTAAAGAAAGTAAATCTACCAATGGAAATTTTGAAGATGGTACTGTTACTGTAAATTTATAGTTCATGTAAGTTTTGGTTATTTAGATAATAGCAAAAATGAAAATAACAATAAGAAAGATCTGTCTGGAGTATTCAACAAATTGAAGAAATCTTCATTCACCAAGAACATTGCAGATGTCACGGAATCACAAGTTTCTCCATCATAGGTCCTTGGATACTCCACTTCATGTGAGAGGTTAAAACTTTTCTGCATTTACTGTGGTAGGTGACAAACAATTCTCTATAGCAGATGTCAACAAATCAGGCAAGTCACTTCTTCTCAAGAATATAGAATTATAGAGATGAAATTATAGGTTCTTCTTGATTCTGTCGAACAATTGTAGATTGTAAAATGTCCAGAAGTTGGTAATAATTTGGGGAAGCATTCAATTTGACTAATCTCTGGGGATATATTGAATATAGTATATCTGGCATTTCCAGTTATTTTACAAACTTGCAGTTACTTTAATGCATAGAGCAAGTATTGTATAGATTTACGGTATGGCTGTTATATAGATTTTAGTTAGAATAGAATGGCAGAGCTGTATTTACTCAACTTTTTATATATCTATCAAATTGAGAATAAGTCAAGTTCATATATGCATTCCAAATTTAAAAGCTGATCTATAAATTTCTGTATGCTTCTTAATATATCTTAATTATTTCAATTGAATCTAGTACAGTATCTCTTCATATATTCAATTAATATATCCCATCACTATTCACCAATCTGTTTAACAATATTTATACTATCCTATGTGAAATATACTGTAGAGTACAATCCCCGAAACTGCTTTACTATAATATACTTCTTATGTAACATAATATTTCCCAATACAGAGTTTATCAGTATAATAGTAATTATATACTGGTTAAATCTTGGTACAGTTGACTTATATCTTTTGTTTGCATGTAGTTCTTCATATTACAGTTTGCACTACAGTCCCAGATCTTCTCTCTATTGTATTATTATAAAGTAATCTATATTGATAAAGATAAATTCTACCATTTATTTTAGTATTTATCCTTCATTAGTAATTTAGCAAGTGATATACATACTGTTAGCAATGGTTCCAGTTTTGGACCTGGCTGGTTCAATAGGTATGCATGGCAATGACTTTACCCTATCAAAAATCGACGATTTTTTAAGCGAACCATCACTTTGAAGCCACAAATATTGATCAGAGAGTGTAGTGTTTGGTATGTAAAACATGCAGCTCCACACCGCCCATCTTTTGGAATTCTCCGACTTTCGATATTTTTAAATCTCAGCAAGCAGTAGCCCAAAACCCTCATTTTTTGGCCAACAGTAACAATAATTTCAAAGCAGCTTGCTTACTGTTAAAGATATCAAAAATCGGAGACCACCAAAAGATGCACCATCTGAAGCTCCATATTTCATATACCAAACACTAAATTATCGCATGACTATTCAAGGACTTAATTGTGGGAACTGTTTGGCACAAACCCAGACCGAACCGGCAGAGTCTGGGTTGTCTTGGAAATGCTATAGTAGAAACGGTCCGAAAACGGAACTGTTCCTAACACTAGATATGCGCCAATCAGAGAACACATGTGTGGCAACCACATGCAATCACCCAAAAAATAATCATCTTTACTTCTATTTGTTCTGGTCAATATTGGCTCAAACTTATATACAGCTCCTTGGGGCCTGTTACTTCTAAGCTCACTGTTATCTGGCCGGGTAATATTACATGGCCTTTTTTGGGTGTCCTCATGGGTTATATAGTGAAAATAAGTATGGGATGTGCACCAACACTCTAGCAGTATTTTATGCATGATGCACTCTTCCCGTATTTTATGAATAATATTGTCCCAAAATACACAAGATCAAAATAAGAAGTCATAAATTAAGTCAGCGTCATGTTCAAACCTGCGGAATTGCGTGATGGCGCGCATTAATTGCCCAATTCCGCAATTTCATACACAAATTCGTGACATAATTTTGACCACTTTACACAGCCATACTGTTCCTCCAACCATCCTTTCACTCCCTCTAGATGAAATAGCAAGCAAACGGACTCACAACCATCCATACAAGCCAAACGGGCCCAAAATCTCCGGCCAATTTCCTTCTCGAGAGCTACGTCAAGAACCATGTCTGTGAGTTGCACCTGCCTGTGCACCTCTATCAATTCTCAATTGCTGACTGACCCTCTCATAGACCCGGAATATCGTCGACTGGGTACCTCTCCCCTCCAATGCAATGCGCATTGTCGTCGCTGCTCATTACTAACCGCCCCTACCCAGGTCCCTAAAAACTCTTCAACCGGTGAATTCAAACGTCTGCCCTCCATCTTCCGCAACTCCATCTGTCGGCAACCTGGCTCCTTGTTCCCCCCGGAGGCTAACCGCTACCACCTCGTCAGTTCCTTCAGCCTCTATTTTCCCTCTCACTGACAAAATCTTCAGTTCGTCTCCTTCGCTTGCCCTTGGGCCCACCGCACACTAATAGTGCGCCGCCTGAAAGGACTCGAGTCCATCATACCAGTGTCCGTGGTTCACTGGCACATGGGCTCAGAAGGCTGGCGTTTTGGTCAACCCGGCGAAAGTCCCGAGATTTCATTTGCACCAGAGGTGGTCACGGGCGCAAGCTTTCTCCGCGATATCTACTTCAAAGCAAACCCCGGTTACGAGGGTAGATTCACGGTCCCGATCCTATGGGACACGAAGTTGCAGACAATTGTGAACAACGAGAGCTCTGAGATAATCCGGTTCTTCTATACTGAGTTTGACTATCTCCTTCCCGAGGAAAAGCGCGGGGTTACCTTCTACCCAGAGGAACTTGCAGCAAAGATCGATGAGTTCAATGGGTGGGTTTACGAAATGGTCAACAATGGGGTATATAAATGTAATTCTATTAACCATCCATTCTGTCAATAGTCGGTTTATAAGAATAGGTGGCTTTGCAACTACCCAAGAAGCATACGAAAAGAATGTGGTAGCGCTATTCGAATCTTTAGACAAAATCGAGTCTATCCTCGCCTCATCCATAGGGCGATATGTCCTGGGCGAGGAGCTTACAGAGGCCGACATCCGCCTCTACCCTACCGTCGTTCGTTTTGATACGGTGTATGTGCAGCACTTCAAGACTAACCTTAAGATGATACGACACGATTACTCTAACATCGACAAATGGTTGCGGCACCTGTATTGGGATATCCCGGGTTTCAAAGAGACAACAAATTTTGAACATATCAAGAAGGTAAGGAGCCACCGTCTGAGGACGACCGGGTATTGACTCGAATCATAGCATTATACGAAGAGTCACTCGCAGATCAATCCGAAAGGGATTACACCGTTGGGGCCGGTGCCGGATATTTTTCCGAAGGTTGGGTAGGGTTGGAGGTGGTACCGACAGTATGGGTGGATACGTTGGATGATTTACAATTATGCAGTCTTGATATCGTAGTTCTATAATAGAGCGGTTTTGCAGCGCTGTGGTATCTGGTTTTGCGGTATCTCCAGGAACGACACCAATTGCTGCAGTAACCGAGCTAGAGATCTTGTTTATGTTTTGATCTAAATAGCACTCCCTGCAAGCTGTGGTATATACTACTGAGAACTCATCTCTGTTATCGTTACAGCCCACAACATAGTTCCAACTAGTGTTAGCTGAGGGAGCTTGAATATGAAGTTCGCGATCTCAGACTGGCTGCTGGCCACCAATCCCACTTATTAGCGTCATCCCCGAAAGTATGCACTACAACTACCCCAACTTCTACCGCATGAACGTGCGGATAGGATCAAAGCTAACGCTGTGTAGCATCCTAATGATCAAAAATCGACCGCTGAGATATCTCCCTGCGCCAGTACTGGCCGTGTCAACTCACCAAGCTACACTTCTGGAGTCAGCTCCTCTCCAACAATTGTACATTCCATTTCGTACTATTCCTACATATATCGAACCAGAAATGGCACTACCTATGTCTGGAGTACATCAGATTTACCCAAATTTTGTGCAGGATTGCAGCAGGGTGGAAAGGGAACCTGTTGCTACTGTGATACAACCTGAGACTGTAACTGGTACGGAGTAGAGTCAGGTTACTGTTAAAGGAAAAGGAAGTCGGGCGTGCCATACAGAAATGGAAAAACTACAGCTAGTTCGCCTCTGTGTATCTAAGAGAACAGAGTACCTACGTGCAGGTTTTTGGGCATAACATACTACAGAGATAAATCTCGTTACAGGCAAGAGTGTTGCCATTGCACGTGGGGTGGTGAATGGCATCATGAAAAAGTACGCACTGGAGGTGCAGATGGTATGTACTACGAGCTCGCGGTAGTGTACCGATAATGTGTAGGATGAAATGAGTTCCAATACTATAGTCTAAAATGTCGCACGCTTGCAAACCACGGCAAGAATGGATTGATCGCGAGGAGCTGCTGAAACGTTCCGACAAAGCCTCAGCTTCAACTACTGAAATTGCGAAACAGAAGGAATTGCTCGACTAATAAAATATGCTGCTGCCAATGTCAAAGAGGCGGGTATTTCAATAAGTATCTGCAGGTGCACATGTGCCTACTGTAATCATACAAATAAACGCAAAACCCCGTAAACCTTACTAAAATTGCACCATAAAACCAATACCCAAACTCAAACGCAAAACGTATCCAGAATATACTAGTGCCGGAGACGGCTTCGCTGCCTGTGGAATATAAGGTAATTAAATTACATTGTCTCTAGCCCGCTCCCAACCAGAGCTTCAGTTTGATTTTAAAAGGTAGCATGAGGTAAGAAGCAGGAAAGGGGATATATAAGAGGTGAAGAACAGCAGTAGTCAAACCAGTAGCAGCTTCAGTGTCTATCTACCCACCCCCACACTTCAGTATATACGAGTATTGTTTCTAGGTATTATTGACTCTACATCTAGTAAATGGCTGTTGGCTCTGCATGGAAGAATTCAGTTGGAGCAGTGGCTACAACAGTAGTCACCACTCACCTAAGATAGCTATGTTGTTTATAGTTTGATTATGCTACAATTAGTACTTTGTTGTTACTGGGGTGGTTAATCCCAATAATCAATACAACATTTATCAAAATTACGAACAGCTGCCTATCTAAGAAACTGTATCTTTCCTTCTCTTCTTCTGAGATTCAACCTCTTGACCATCTTTCATGAGTGATCGCATCAAATCAGGTTCACCGGATTTCACTAGGGTTGTATGTAATGAATATTTCTCTCTGGGAGTGAACCACTCTTTGCAAAATGCATTGAAGGGTAACAACCCGGTAAATATGTACTGCTGCATGATGTAATCTATGCGTTCAAATTCAGTGAAATGAATTACAACACACGATGCCTGGATTATAGATTGCTCTTCCAATTCGAAAATGAGTGTGCTGAAGGACCTGACTTTCTGTTGCAGTTGGTACTTGGATGGGGTCTACCTGTGTCTGTGTATATAATGAGAGATAACAGGTATGGATTAAGATAACGTTGATTGCAAAGTGTTTAGAGATAGAATGCTTAATAATATTTTAAGATCATCTTCTGTGTTCTGAATGTTGACTGTAGATTGCTGCTTTGTGGGGATGGATTTGAGTGCGGTCATCACATGGGTTGGTTTAGGGTTGAGCGTGGCGGAGCCGCATGCACTTTAGTTCTTGTGTACGTGTCAATTAGACTTAGCGAGAGTCAGTGAGTTAGGGTCAATAGAGAGATCCAGGATACTGGACACCGTACAACAGGTTATGAGCCCAGGCACTTCGCTGATTTGACGAACTCGACTCGAATTGCGGTATCATCGACACGGTCTCGGAGGAGTACCGACTCGATGCGTGTACGGACGACAAGATGGCCGAATCGACAGCGATCTCGATTAAGACGTTTGATGGTACGGAATACAAGAGCTGGAGTTTGGAAGTTGAAATACTGTGGGAGCAGAAGCAGGTTCTCGGCATTGTCGACGGTACAGAGGAAGCACCAGAAGACACGACAGAGCTTAGATCATGGAAGAAGCAGCATGGAATCGCGCGGTCGACCATTCTCCTCGCGATGGAGAGGTCATTGCAGCAGCAGTATGGCGTTCAGAAAGACTCGAAGGCGCTGTGGGATCAGCTGAAGGAGGACTACAAGTCAAAGGTGAAACTCAATGTGTGGGCTTTGCGCGACGAGATGTCAGCGGTGAAGTTGAGCAATTGCGAGAATGTACAGCAGTACGCATCGAAGATCCAGGGGTATGTGAATGACTTCAACCTCTGTGCGGAGAATTTGACCGGTACGATGCCAAAGAGCGAGCATAGCTACTCCCTGATCCAGGGTATACCAAAAGATGATGACTGGAGGTTTTTCACGCAGTTGATGTACGACAGAATCGACACCCTGGCTGACAAACCGGAGGAGATTGTCACGAAGATGAAAGCCCACGAAGCGTGATTACAGAAGGACGACGATTCGGAGGTGGCAGTCATGTTCTCAAAGTTGCGGACGAAGAATGAGAAGCGGAATTCAAAGCACTCTCGAAAGTCCCAGAAGTCCCGTGGTAGTGGCAGTGAGAGAGATGGTAGTAGTTTGGAGAGTGAAAAGCATCGCCGCAGGTATACTCAGGAATGCTACATATGCCATAAGGTGGGGCACATTGCACGGTATTGTCCAAGCACTGCACCGGCGGAGAGCGGTGCACCGACAGAGACAGCGGCAACGACGATGACTACGACATCTATTGAGGACTACTGGATGACCACTACTGGCAGAGAAGCCCCATCGAAGGAGAGCTGGTACTTGGATTGTGCCACCACTTCTCACGTTTGCGGAGATCGGCGAAAGTTCGAACGGTATACTGAGTATACTAAGAGAGAAGAGTGGGAGATCCGCGATTTTGCTGGAAGAGTAGCGGGCAAGGCCACCGGGCATGGCGATGTACGACTGAGACTTTGGTCACCAGGAGGCCGAAATCATGAGGTTGTTGTGAGAAATGTCTTGCTTGTCAAAGGAGTACACAACTCATTGTCACAATCACGACTTATGGACCGGGGATTGCGGATTGTTCCAGTCAATGGCTACGGAATCAAGATATACGACAAATCGCCGGCAGAGGACAGTGCTCGAGGTCAAGGTCAAGGTCAAGGTTGAGGTTGAGGTTGAGGAAATCTTGTGGGCGTGGCACGCCAGATTGGAGGGTTATTCCGGCTGGACGTGAAGGTTGCAGGAAAGAGAGATATCGAGCGAGAGGATAGGAGTTCCAGGCATGGTTGATTGTTTGGGAGGAGCTCTAGGCACGGTTGATAGTTTGGGAGGAGCTGCAGGCAAAGCTCTATCTTCATTTTTCTTGAGAGATTAGTACTTGTGGTCGTAATACCACCCTGGAGGTGTGTGCGGACGGATTTGAGTGCGGTCATCACGTGGGTTGGTTTAGGGTTGAGCGTGGCGGAGCCGCACGCACTTTAGTTCTTGTGTACGTGTCAATTAGACTTAGCGAGAGTCAGTGAGTTTAGGTCAATAGAGAGATTCAGGACACCGTACACCGTACAACATGCTTGAGCTTGTTCTTCTCATTGTGTAAAGGCATACGCCCGTGTATGGCCTCGTAGGAAGGTATATCAGTAGATACGGTTGCAAATGTGGATGTCGATATTGTACAGTAGTATGGAGATATGATTATCGCTAGTGATCAAAGGCTCATGGCGAGCTGACAATATAAAGTGGATATTACCCAGTCCTGGACACTGCACATGCAGCCGTGCCATCACATTATCCCCCTATTTAGGTGCAGACCCCCTGGGCTGCATAATCCGGTACAAGAGTAGAAACGAATGAAAACAATCAAATAACCATTCAACGTATGCAAATGTACGAACACATAAGTCCCACAACCGATCAGTACTGTATGGTAGCCATTCAGTGGATCCGGCGAACAGGGAAACTCCACCTCCATTTCACTTATCCCCGGAGGTGGTAAAAACCCATGCCGATGCCATTTGTACTGGGCCGAGATCCAAAGAAGTAATGAAGTAAAGAGAAAAGAAGAGAATCAAAGAACATCCAAAGTGACACCGTCCTCCATATCTCCACTTCTGGAATGACCTACATCCGACCCTCCAATCTCGCACTCGTAACTCGGACAATGTGTAGGTCATTGTCGGAATTACACACAGTAATCTCGGTGAAATCCCCGATCATCATATGAGCCTCGTGTTGACTCAGGGGTGTCGATGGTGGTGTCCGCTCATAGCTCATCATTGCCATTGTGATCAGCCATTACATCGGTGTATCTAACTTGTAAGCATCCCAGTAACTGATCATACTCACCATATATATTCAATTGTGCTAGCACTCGAGCTCTTCCAATTCCTCATGAACCCCACAGTCTCAGCCCATCAGTGATCATAGTTGCACCTTTGGATTGTTCTGCATTCCGTATCATATCCGTCGGTGATGGTCAATCATACATGACCTCGTTTCTATCTTGTTAGTTTCTCATGCAATGGTCATTCATACCCTATATATTCAGGCGTGTTTGCGCTCTCCAGACCCTTGTGCATGACATTGTAGGCCAACCTTGATATCGTCTGTTGCAGCCGGTTGCTCTCAGAAGGTGGCCATCAGTAGTTATATTCATCCTCCTTCAGCATCGGCCAAGCAGACTTATAGCTCCCCAGTATGGTTATTCAATATCCAGTTCAGCAAGCCATTTGGTAAACATCCCAGTTAGTGCCTTCAGTAGAGGGCTCTCAATGATCCTGTGATTCAATCCCAATTTGGAGTCCTTCGGCCATCATCTTGGTCGCTATGCTCAGTCAGCATCTCCCGGTAGTTGTCTCAACTGACTCTCATGGTGCCATTCGGTGACTGTCTTTCATGATGCCATTCAGTGACTGTCGCTTATGATGCCATTCGGTACACTATTTGGTAAGTTCGGAGATTATTTTCGGTCTTGTTTGGAACAGCTTCGGTAGACATAAATGCACTCGTTTGGCATAGATCAAGCTCAGTTGATCTTCTCATCATTGTTCCAGTGCTCTTGCAGCCGCACTGATCATCCTCTAAGTCGGTGCACTTGTACGTACACTTGACATCCGCCCTATGCTTGGTGCACTTATCATCTTTAATTGCTGGGTACGCTCACTGGCTTTGCTCCGGGTATGCCTTCTGCTTCTTCTCCACGTGTGCTTGCTGTGCCTTGTCTGGGTATCCATATCATCGGTTTCTGAATTCACTTGTCATTTCATCTCCAGTTGCATTGGTTGACTCTTCTCCACATAAGCTTCTTGACTAATCTCCAGCTGTGATTCTCTGCCGGTAAATGCACTCCAAGGTGCTTCCTCCCAGTACTTCCGGTATGGTACACCCAATTTTGTATGTATTAGCTCCACAGACTACCAATCCATTACGGTTTCTTCGGGTGTCATATTGGTTGGTTAGGCTTGATTCTGAAGTTGATTTCCAGTAGCAGCTGAGTATCTCCGGATTGCCGGGACTTAGTTGGGATCTCATTTGGGTTTGTAACTTGTGCATGCGGCTTCTGCATTCATCTGTAGGTGTGCTAGCCATCACTTCCATGCATGTACTTTTTGCCATTCTCGGAGTACACTTGTTGCTTCTTCTCCATGTGCACTTGCCGCTGCCAGCCTTCTGTATAGCATGTCGGACTGTTCAAGCTGTACCCGACCTCCTTGCCTTGCCATAGTTGCAGACATGTTGAAAACCTACAAGACATTAGTTGCTGCTTCTAACAATGAAATTCGGCTGTTACCTCCACCATATACGCTTCCATAGCCTCCTCTAAAGTGATGAAAGCCTGTTTCATCCACTTATGGGGAGGCCTATCAGGAAATTCATCTGCGAAAATCCCAGAGCTGACAACATCATGATGTTCAATTTCGCTGAGTGTGCGGAAAAAAGCCTTTCTCGACCATGGAGGTTTCCCGTTACGGGCAGCGATGAATTGGTTACGTCGCACTCTATGGACACCCGCTGTACGTTATACGGTTTATTGACCGCTGTCTGCCTCAATATGGATATACTCAGATCCAACTGCATGCTGCTTCTTATTTTTGCTGCTTCCAATCTTGCGGACAATTTTTAAATGTGCATCCTGGGTCATATGTTTGGTGGCTGTATTGGCAGCGTCGTGGTGAACTAACTTGTGTCTGCGCTCTTTTTGTGTGCCAATAATTTCCGTATTTGATGTAGCGCCCGCCAATTGGCCGGTATTTGATCCGCTCTCACCTGGCGGAGGTGGTTGGGTATCTATAATGTCCTGGTGTAGAATAGAAGAGGAAGATGATAACGAGAGGAAGTGGGAAGCCCTGAGGACTATATAGTTAGCATCTTGTCAGAATGAAATAAGTTGCAGCCAACATGATCGGTATGCTCAAGATGAATCCTACTGAGTATGGCTCCAACTTGCAGGGGTTTCCCACCGCCCCGCAATTTGCAAAAAGTCGGTTTGATGATATTTTTTTGGTAACAAGGATAAATTGCGGTGTACGACCGCCAGAATCACCTAATCGCTAGATATTAATAGGATGTAGTTTGAGGGAAAGAACGTCTGCTGATGTTTGTCTCAAATTGTCCCCGGGATATTACATGAAAATGACGCTAGAAATCAGGTCATGTTGTATGGTTAGCGTCACTATTCCTGATGTATTGACAGTCAAGAGCAGGATTTTGCTTTGTTCAAGATGAATAAATGTACCAACCTTGACATACAAGACGCAGCATGCCTCCATATTGTCCATAACTTGCGACATCGAACATCTCGCATAACAACAAAGTCCACGCAAACCACAATGGTCAATTCTCCGAAAAAGGACATTTCGCAACTTCCGGCTGGCAGAAATGGCAAATTGACAAAGCGATCAACCTAATGACATTATCAAGCCAAGAAGGCAAGAGCGGCTTGGAGGCAGAGAAAGTCCGAGCCCTTGGGGCATTGCGCAGCGTGGAATCCAAAAAGAAGCTTGCAACGGAGCAACGACGAGAAACGCACTTCTTAAGCAATGAAGAGAAAGAGAAATGGATTGAGGAATATCTTGTGAGAGAAACCGCTGGGGCAAGAAAGCGAGTTGAAGACGCAGAGGCAGCGGTTCAGCAAGAGCAGGACGATATGATGCAGGCTGAAATCGCAGGATTGACATCCAGATAGCCCGAAAAGACGTTTGAGGAGATGCTGGTTGCTATCGGAGACAGTCTGAGTGATCTTGCAAGTTCGGACGATGGGGAGGATGGGGAAGTTGATGGTGATGAAGAGACTGAGCAGGGCAAGCTGAGCGAAGATGAGGAACATGGTTGGGTGATGGGCACAATCACTAACATGGTACAGGAGTGCATGGAGAGATTTCAACAGAAGCAGATAATGCTCAACGAATTGACTCAACCGGGATGGGAGGATGCAGCCGACTACTTCTGTGAACAAGATAAGACGTACGGCACATCTGAATTGAGGGTTCCGGCAGTCGTTCAGCAACAAACGAATGTTGACGCTCCACCACCTCCACCGACAGTATTTGGAGAGCTTATGGAGAGTCTTGACATTTTCCCCGGAATATCGCAAAGGCCGCAAGGGACTTCTCGACCAGGAAATAGTCATATCAGGCTATGTTCAGTGATGCCGCACTCAAAATTGAGCATAACTAGTGGTGAGCCAGCTGCGGAGCCTGATTCGTCAATATTGCTGAAAGTAAAGCCAGTTGAACCAGTAAGCTCTTACCCCTGCATATAGCATCCAGCTGATTACGATATAGTTATCGGATTCCGACAATGAGATGGTGATGGCTCTTGTGTCTACGGAAGAATAGATATGCAAACTGTAATTTTTGACGTCCGATCACGGCGAAAAGCAAGTTGTTTACCAATTCTGCTACGTGTCAGCTTTTTCTTGATTTCAGTGACCAAATTGTGAGACATGATAATTCGTCTGTGCATGTGTAAGGGTCGAACGCACCATGTGAATGTTCTAGAATCCAAATCGCACTGTGAGATGACCAAAACATTCAGTTTCATTCTCCAAGTGAGTGTTATGTGACAAAGCAAAAGCAATACTAGTGACGAAATGTACTCACAAATTTTAAGTGAGTGATGTCTTACGTGTCATGGAAAGAGTGGTCAGTGCGCATGACAAATCGAACTGAACGACAACTGCCAAGCTAAATTCATCCATGTATCCAACTGCATAACTCTCCGTACAGACCTGGTGCACATAGTTGAGATATTAGAAATTGCTTGTGGTACGTCATGGAAATCGAGGAGAAGGAGCTGGATAAGGAATGGTTAGGAAGTCGAGCTATATTTACCAAAAACTAGTGAAATAATCTCCATGCCGTCGATTGCCAGCCAAAAGTGTTGGAATGTGATAGGGCCACATCATTTCTCACTCAGATAACATAGATATCAGTTGATCAGAAATTGAGAGGTAACAAAACTCCTGGATGCAAACGATAATACATCCAAATGCAATACTGGATGTCAAAAATGTGTATATGATTGATTGGATACAATTATTGAGTGTACAAAGGCTGTTTCAATGTGATCAATGTGAGCATCAACAGAGTGTCAACAATTTTAAGTCTTACACATTCAGCAATCAATGGGCTGCATTGTCCCATCCTTCCAAAGCGAATGTATAGGTTGGCGTTATTGCGAAAAAAGGAAATGACTCGCTCATTGCCACATCCTAAAAATGAGCATCAACGGAGTGTCAATGAGTTTTGGCATCGCGTCATGAAATATCCAATAGGCTGTGCGGTTACAGTAAGTCATAATCGAACTATTGGACGCCTTTCCATTGAACAATGGTGGTGGCAACATTTCTACTATGTCCTAAAAATGAGCGTCAACAGAGCGTCAACGACTTTTGGCCTTGCATCTTGGAAAATGCATGGGCTGTGCGGCAACATTACCCCATAATCGCGCTATCAGCCGTCTTTCTAGGCAAAACCTCTTGCAACAACATTGCTAAAATGTCCTAAAAATGAGTGTCAACGGAGCGTCAATGACTTTGGGCCTTGTATCATGGAAAATCCTAGGTCTGTGTGGCGACATCAAGCCATAATCAGATTATTGGCTGCCTTTCAAGGCAAGAACGGTCGCGACGACATCGCTATTATGTCCTAAAAATGAGCGTCAACGGAGCGTCAACAACTTTGGGCCTTGTATCTTGGAAACTCCTAGGGCTGTGCAGCGACATTAAGCCATAATCAGATTATCGGCTGCCTTTCTAGGCAAAAACAATTGCGACAATATCGCTACTATGTCCTAAAAATGAGCGTCAATGCAGCGTCAACAACGTTGGGCCTTGTATCATTGATAATCCTAAGGCTGTGCGGCGACATTAAGCCATAATTGGATTATCGGCTGCCTTTCTAGGCAAAAACAGTTGCGACAACGTCGCTACTATGTCCTAACAATAAGCGTCAATGACTTTGGGCCTTGTATCTTGGAACACCCTAGGGCTGTGTGGCGACATTAAGCCATAATCAGATTATCTGCTGCCTTTCTAGGCAAAAACAGTTTCGATGACATTGCTACTATATCCTCAAAATGAGCGTCAACGGAGTGTCAACGACTTTTCACCAAACATCTTGGAAAATCCGGGGGCAGTGCGGCGACATTAACACATAATCGAACTATCCACCAGCTTTCTAGGCAAAAATGCTTTTGACAACATCGTTACTATGCCTTAAAATGAGCGTCAATGGAGCGCCAACGATTTCAGGCCTTCCATCTTGGAAAATCAAGGGGCTATGCGACCACAATGAACTATAATTGTACCATTGGCCGCCTTTCTAGACAAATATGCTTACAACAAGATCATAACCATGTCCCAAAATGAGCATCAACAGAGCGTCAACGATTTGTGTGCTGGCATCTTGGATAATCTAACCAGAATGGAGCGCAGATAAACCACAATGAACCTATTGGCAGTCTTTATTGGGAAAAATGCTAGTGACGATATCGCGTCTGCCTCCTACAATTGAGCTCCCACGGTGCGTCAAGGCTCCGAACGCTACACAGCAATTAACTGCATTATGCTGTTCCTAAAGGGAGCTTTACGTGGTCAGTCGTTGCAATCTGTCCTTGTATTCAACTTCAGAAATATGCATGCAATGTCTTACTGATCTGACTGTTTTCCTTGTAGCTGTAGAGTCAATATTTAAAAACCCGCATTCTGGGTTACTGTATCGTTATTTTCGGCAGTCTCTCAAGTCGGAATACACAGCTTTCTAATTTCCACCGCCATGTTGGATTACAAATCTTTGAACACGTTGTTGCTCGAGGTTATGATTTCTTCCAAAAATGAACGTATCTTTATTCGTGATTTGAGCGACCTTCCATTGCAAATAATCATCCATGCTTTGTGGTCTTCAATGAATGTAGGCTCGATGTGGCCTATTGCTTGAAATAATTCTAGACATGCGCGATCGTTGCGATTTTATTTGCACTGCGGAATTGAGGACACCGGCAGCCCAGGCATCATATGTATCTTGTCATCAAGTTCTTCGCCATCTATCAGAACATGGGACCAGCTCAATGGGGAAACACTTGCTGGCAAAAGCTCACATCGCAAAGTTAAACGAATTAACAGAGTCAGAGGTCACTGAATTGACTAGTTCAATGGTGGATGAAACAGCTTTGGCCTTCCTGAAGAGGCAAGGAAGTCGTGGAATCACAATAGTAAGTGTGCCAAGGTACATAATATTTCATTTCCAATTAAATCCATATTGACCAAAATGACAGACAAACCGTTCCAAACTGGCAGCTGAGGACTTTGAAACTTCCGAATTTCACCAATACATGTGGAATTGCTACATCATATTAGGATTTGTTTCAGCATATATTCCATGAAACACTATATCAAATCTCGAGCTACAATGGTCATATAGAGCATTATGCGAAGACCTGGTCCTACCGTCCGCTATGACCCTTAGTAACATTTGCCAGAGGGAATATGCACTGACTGTGGATGCAATTAAGAAGCAATCGCCGTTAAGAAATAAAGTTAGTTTAGCTTTGGACGGATGGACATCAACAAACACACTAGCAATAACGTCGGTCATTGCTTACTATATGGATCAAAATTGGGCATTGCGTGAAGTTCGACTCGCTTTCGATGAGGTTGATTGCCTGTTCTGTTCCCATTTCGAAAGCTAATTCAAGATGATAGGTCAAGGGCCAACATACTGGAGGAAGGCTAGCAGTACATTTGAAGGACGTGCTTGGTCGTTTTGAACTTACAGACGGCCGTTTACCTTGTTGTGGCGAACCTGTCGAGACGATTGATTGATTGAGTCTAAGTCCAAGATGACACGTAGCCTATATACCAGCTGCCAGCCCTAACCCACAGCCAAGTGATGACGTACTCTACAAAGACTCGGTCTAACATGCTTGGTATTACAACTGATAATGCTTCGTCAAACTACTCGATTACATGCGAGCTGCAATCAACACTTGTGGCCTCTGGAATCGAGTGGCTGGCATTGAGGAACCACATACCATGAATGGCGCATGTCATATGGCTGGCTTTAGGTGCATTCATGAGCAGTCTCGGTGTGAAAGGCTGCACCAAGTCTTGGAAAGCGCATGAGCGCGATCAGCAATTTGGAAAGAATGAAAGCATAGACATTGGGAAGAGTCAAGGACTTCGAAAAGAGGGCAATGCTAGAATCAGCAAGGTGACGGCCATGAGACCATGTTTAGCAAAGATAATTGAGAAAGTACATATTTCATGATATTTTGAAAGTTCTGAAGATGACCTTCATATAGCAGAGAATGGTTGCTGTATTAATTACGCTGACACCTGGTCGCCGCAACGAGTTCGTTGACTGTCAAAAAGCCAAAGCCCGCATTGCAGTACTTCCGATTATGGATGTGAAGATATGTTGGAACTGTACTCTGCAGTTCCTCGAGCGTGCCTACCGCTTACGGGAATTCACCCGCGAGTGGCTTTAAAACCCAAAATACACTTAATACCGGCCACTATTTACAACTCAGGATGAATGCACAATTGTCAAGTATGTCATGGAAGTATTGAGGCTATTTCAATATTGGACCCTTTGGACCTCGAAGAGGCATACAGTGACATTTCATCACGTTATTACTGTGTACAACTACATGTTCGATCACATGGATGGTGTGATGCAAGCTTTGGCCAAGAAGAAGACTCAATGGAAGGAAGACTTGTTCTTCGTTGTGAAATTAGCTCGACAGCAGCTTCCCAAATACTACGCTGAAGTGACTCCAACGATGGGCATGCGTTTGATTGCCACACACATTCTTGATTCTCTCAGGAAGTTGCAATCGTTTAGGAAGTGGGACAAGGAAATGGATATTAATCCTGAGGAAGTGACATCCTACAGTACACAATACCAAGAGACCTTTCTGAAGTATGTGGAGAACGAATACTGCGCCAAACATCGATGTGTGCCGGTCAATAAACTCGAAACGGTACCGAGCAGGAATCTCATCCCCTCTGCAACCGCTTCAGGGCCCTATCAATGATCCTTCGATCCATATAATATGTCCAGCGATGATGAGAAATACTTAATGACTAACAATGTGGCTGAGACAACACCCGGACGAAGTGATCGCGCAGCCCGCTTATTGACTGCCGCCATGCTCTATTTGAATTCGCCGCCTGAAGCACCAAAGAACTGGGGACAAATTAATCCAAATCTCAATGATTACCACTCCGACCCAATGGACAGATTACCATTACATTTTGGATACTGCACATACCCGATTGGTGGCGCCAACAGGAGGAAACGCACTCAAAGTACGCCGATCTCTCCAATGTGGCTCGCGACATATTCTCTATCATACCACATGGTGTCAGAGTGGATGCCAGTTTTTCCCTTGGCCGAGATGTTATTGGATAGAGACAGTCAAAAACAACAGGTGAGACCCTTCACGAAAAAGTCGTACTCAGAAAGTTTGCTCGAGCCAATAATGGGATTTTGGCAGGCACTGACCCAGAATTGGATACCACAAACATAGAAAACGACTTGGAAATGAAGAAAGCGGCGGAGGAAAGGAAATTGCAAAGAATGGCCAACATCAGCAACAACGCTAGATTCCGTCAGAAACACCCGGAAGTTCTGGATGGCTCTGACGGCTTTGACGGAACCTTGTACCCTCTGACAGTGAATTACATGCTACCCGTCGCCCAGGCGATTGGTCCGAGTTTACTGGACTGATGTAGCGGCCTTCAGGCGCACCTGGGAGCACCCGGGAGCAGTCTGGGAAAAACATCTTCTTTGGGAATGCTGCTGGTGTGCCTGGAAATCATAGCTACTACATATCGTTCAACGATTTTCGAAACTTATGCATTCAGTTTGTATTCTCATCTACGTATCAATGTATCTATATAGCTACCTATCTACACACGGTATATCTGGACTGGCAGCACGCGGTGATTGAGAACCATTCGAGGTGCGCCTGAAGATAACAATGGAGTGAACTCAGAGATACACTCCGAGGCCCTAATCCAGCGACTTTGGAGATGCACTTGGAGGCCGTGATCGAGCGAGTTTTGAGATGCAATTGGAGAACATGATTGAGTGAACACAGAGATGCACTGGGAGGCTGTGATCGAGCCAGTTTGGAGATTCACTTTGAGGCCGAGATTGAGTGAAGTCAGAGATGCACTCCGAGGCCGTGATCGAGGGAGTTTGGAGATGCACTTGGAGGCCGATATTGATTGAACTCAGAGATGCACTCCGTGGCCGTGATCGAGCGAGTTTTGAGATGCACCTGGAGGCCAAGATTGACTGAACTCAGAGATGCACTGCGAGGGCGTGATCGAGCGAGTTTGGACATGCACTTCGATCTAGAGGCGGTCGATGGGAGGCACGCGAGGTGCTGAGACTCTATTCATCGGTTTGTTAACTCGAAACCGTGGGAATGTGATGAGGTGACGTTACATTTGAACCTCTTATAGAGAACCGGCTGGTGGCGGTGGATCGGTAGGGCGGTATGCAGGAAGCTGAAGCAACATCCAGGGGTCAACTCGAAATTGTGAGGATTGAGGCGCGACAGACAATCTTAGGTGTACGCTGTACTCGGTGTATGCTGCACTCAGTGTTAACTCATGACGATGACATGGAAAGATAGAGAGGGATGATTCAACTTTGTGTTCTTGCGATGATGGTAGGGTTGTGGACAAGAAAGAGAGAGATGGGGGATGATAATGAGAGCGATATGGAGGATACGAGCGGCTATGAGAAATCAGGAGTACGCCTTGCCTGATTGGGTTTCGAAGAGGCCCGATTGGGTTTAGAAGACCTCGTATCGGTGTTATTACCCGCCGGATCAGGACTTGAACCTGCCATATCGGGAATGGTCAATTGACTCGCACACAAAATTCTCTCAAGTCCCAGTTTCTCATGAAGATTTCCCCCATCTGCTCTGAACTCTCTCTTTCTTGTGCTCAACTCTACCATCACCGCAGAACACGAAGATAAGTCATCCCTCTCTCTCTCTCCATGCCATAATCATGAGTTAACACCGAGTACAGCATACACCAAGTACAGCATCATCCCAAGATCGACAGTCTCCCGCTCCCAGCCACTTTCTCATCTCTCGGCGGATGTTGTACTCAACTCTCTACATTCCCACAACTACAAGTTAACCAATGAATAGAGTCTCATCTGCCATCGCGCCTCCCTCCAAATTGACCGCCTCCAAGTACTCCTCCAATCTCGCTGGATTATAGCCTGTAACTGCATCTCCAAACTCGCTCGATCACGCCCTCCCAGTGCATCTCCAAACTCGATCGATCACTGCCTCCTAGTGCATCTATCAGTTCACTCGATCTCAGCCTTCAAGTGCATCTCCAAACTCACTCCATCACGGCGTCAAAGTGCATCTCTGAGTTCACTCGATCTCGGCCTCCAAGTGCATGTCCAAACTCGCTCGATCACGGCCTCCAAGTGCATCTCTGAGTTCACTCCATCTCGGCCTCCAAGTGCATCTCCAAACTCGCTCGGTCACAGCCTCATAGTGCATCTCTGAGTTCACTCAATCTCGGCTTCCTAGGGCATCTCCAAACTTGCTCGATCATGGCCTCCAAGTATATCATTAGGGAGCGATGGTGGGTGTACGGAGATACAGGGGTAACGGAGGTGGAATGAGCGACGTGGAGTATATATTCGGGAGACCCTGGGGTAGATAGACAGCATCTCATTTTCATCTCATCCTGTCATACTATGAAAATGCACATCCTATCTGTCCCAGCATTTGGTCTCACTCGCTCTTTCCGAGATTTCTTGGATCCATGCAATTGCGTGGATCCTCATGGCAGGGTAGTATCATATCTTCTCACCTTCTTCCTATGCTCCTTAAGCATAATGTAGAAGGAACGTGAGGAGAGATTTTTGCAGTGTCACCCATTGCACTTCTGATGTAAGCGTGTACCCTATGCACCCATTCCGACGTATGGTCACAGTTGGCCACAACGCCACAGTGTTTGTTTAAAATAGGAGACCGACAGAGCGAGAAGAAATGGCGCAACGGCGATCGGAGGGCAATATGCAGCGTGACGCGTAGTATTCACGCCGTGTGTGAAGTAATCCACCACCAGGGTATCTCTGATGGCTCTGACAGAGCGCGTCCACTCTGAAGCAGCCATGCCGCCTGGACGGAAATGTTTCTTGCTGATGAAGGTTCACGACTTTTTGGAGATGTGGCAGGGCAGCCAAAACCTATGTGCTACCCAGAAGGAATCTCGTGTTCAAAATAAGCAGATGACCGCCGTAGGATACATTTCGGACACTGAAGAGATCGTCACAGCATCCTGGTCACTCCTTCAACATGATGGTGTGGCTGCATTTAAATTGTCAGAAAGATCACCTTTGCCATCAGCTTTGTCTGCAAAGGACCTCCATGCAGGACGAACTCAAATCTTGAATGTCCACCGAATCCGGAGGATTAACCGTCATCCAGTCGAAAGCGACCAGGATAGCGCACCTGCAAACATTTTTGACACTGATGATTGGCTAAACTGGAATGGCGACTTGTATAATCCAAATGACAGCGAAGAGGATTGCGCAGCAGACGATGAATCTGATATACAGCCCAACAATGGCATAGAGGATCCGGAATCCCCAGAGCAGCAGGATGTGAGTGCTGCGCCATATGTGCCCGGATTGGTTCGGCCAACACGGAAGTCAAAGAGACAGCCTGAAAAGATGCTTCTGGTGGTCAATGCAGTAGAAACGCGGAGAAATAAAGGACGGAAGAAAAAGTAGGACAGAATCCGTCAATGGTTAACCAGGTTTATGTAGCTTGACCGAGAGTTTCAGTTAGAGATATATCCTGGGCGAATGGTAAGACGTAGTTCGTGAATATCGGTTCGTAAATATATGTATAGCAGGCGCAATGAATCTTTTGGCATGATACATCATTTTTAGTCGTGTGAGAGTGAACAGTGCAAGATTATTACGCCGCTCAGCTTTGCCACAGAGCCGAGTCTCAATCAGGCAGAAACACAGCCAATCAAGTCAAATGAGGATGAAAACAATTATCGACAGCAGCAGATGTTGAATGGGCAATACATTAAAATGATCGATAACGGAGCGTCAACGATTTGTGGTCTTGTAAGTACGGCAATTCAGCAGTGACTTGGTCATTATTTTGCATACTGGACGTACTGGCAGCTTTTCTTGGCAAAAGAGATAGTAACCCGGTCACTCCCCAATTCTTAGCATGAGCGTCAACAGAGCGTCAATGATTATTAGCTTTGCATCTTGGGTAAGTTATATTCCGATTGGTTGCAGACATCCATTTATGAGATCTTGGTAGCCTTTACTGGCAAAAACAACAGTGACATGCTCCCTGCGGCATCCTGATAATGAGCGTCAACTGAGCGTCAACAGTTTTAGGACTTGGATATTTCGTAATCAATGCGTCACGCGGATCTTCGCATGCATAACTGTTCTTATTGACCTCCTTGCTAGACAAAAATACCATATATGGAAGGTGAAACACAGATACCAAATTAATCGATATTGCAAACTGCTCAACAAGCAAAAGCACATTATTGGTTGTTGAAAACGCGATTTTGATAGGATACTATTAACACTGCAAATAGAAGAGCCTTATATGAATCTATAGATGGACCTGCTGGGCGACCCGCTGACAACCCGCCCAATTCAAAAAGGTTGGGAGTTTACCATGGAACCTTACCCGACTGGGCAGTTCGTGTTTATTGACGACCAGGACCGCCAATTTGGCAACGGTTTGGTTTCGACCTGGACCCGGACCCGAAGTGATGGTCCAGAACCATTACTAATACTATATAGAGGGCAGAATGAATTATTTGGCAAAATGTATAAATTTTAATACAATGAGAGTGACCAGTGCAAGAATATTGCTAGGCTTGGCTGTGCCAAAAGGCCGTGTCTCGATCAGGCAGGAAGGTAACCAATAATTTCAAATAATTATAAATGCAATTATTGATAAAAGCACATTTTGAATGGACAATACATTCAAATGAGTATCAATGGAGCGTCAAAGACTATTGGTCTTGTAAGAACAGTAATGGACAAGTAATTTGGTTGCTGCGGTGCATAACCAACGTACTGGCAGCCCTTATAGGCAAAAGTGGAATCGATACGATCACTGCCCCATTCTGAAACAGAGCGCCAACGGAGCGTTAATGATCATTGGCATTGCATTTTGGGAAACCTAAGTGGCGATTTGTACACACATTCATAAATGAGGTATTGGCCACCTTTAGAGGCAGAAACAAAAGAGATACACTCCCTGCCCCATTCTGAAAATAAGTGTCAACAGAGTATCAATGATTTTTGATCTTGCATCTTGGGTATTCTACCTGGCGATGGGTTGTAAACATCCATAAATGACATATTGGCTGCCTTTTGTGGCAAAAACAGGATCGACCACTCTCTGCCCCATCCTCAAAATGATCGTCAATGCAGTGGCAATGATTTTTGGCCTTGCATCTTGGCTAATGTAAGTGTCGCTTTATGGCAGTAATTCATATCCAGTCTGTTGGCATCCTTTCTATCAGATACAGTGCATGACATATGTTCTACCCCATCATGAAAATGAACATCAACTGAGCGTCAACTGAGCGCCAACAATTTTTGATCTTGCCTAGTGGGTAATTAAGGCATTGCACGGATAAATGAGCTCCTAACAGAACTATTGACTGTCTTTCGACACAAATGTATAATACATGAAAGGAAAAACACCTATTCCGAAATAATTGATACTGCACATAGCAAAACATGCACAAAGAGATTATTGGCTGCTGAATACATGATTTTGACAAGATACTATCATCAAACAGCAAAAACATGAGCATTATATCAATCTACAGATGGACCCTCAGGGTGACCCACTGACAACCCATTCGATTCAGACGCATTGCGGGACATGCATTGAAATGTACCCACAATGACAGTTACTGTGTATTGACGACCCGGACTGCCAATTTGGCAACAGTGTGGGGGGGACCCAGAACCACACCCGAAGCGACTTTCCGGAACTGTTGCTAACACTACTAACTACTATACCACAATAACTCTGAAATTCATGCGAATATTAAATCTGACTGTCTCATATTCGTTCTCTGTCTTGCTGTTGTTCATCTCCTCGTTTTGGAAGAGATGCCCATGGCTCACAGGTCAGCTTTAGAGTGTGTTGACAAATAATGAAAAAGTAATACTGGAAACAATTCCTTATCTGGAGGTCAAATGTTGTTAGGAATAGGTGACATTCGCCAAGTGGCTCCAGTGATTGGTGTTGGCGGGAGAAGAGAAACCATCGACACGTCCATAGTTTTCTGTCCTTTGTGACCGTCATCTTTGCTTCTCCGTTTATACACACCCATTTGTAATTCATCTAATCCTGACTATTCCCAATGGATTGAAAACATTGGCCACTGCACTGTTGGAATTGATAATGCTGATATATCACTCAATATGATTGCTTATCATGATCATATCTCTAACACCATCACTTTCAATTATCTCTCCAAAACATTGGCACATTCTGAATGATTTATATTCAATTGCTTTCCAAGTCTTCTTAACTTTTGGATTGACATATTCAACGAATCTATACTCAATCGTCAATCACATAACACATGATCTTCCACATCTCCACTCATCACTATTTACTCTGCTTACTTCTTGCAGTTACATATTACAGTTTCGATTCAATCAAAGAGAAAGAAAGAAGTCTGCCAATCAAATATCCTGCATCTACAAACGACTATCTTGCTCTTCAAAGAGAAAACTGAGTTTCTTCTCACGAACTCAAGTCACAACAACATTGCACATGTACCATCCTGAGGAATATTGACATACAGGAGGGTTTGGTTAAAAATTGACCAGTATTGTTAAATGTTTACACGAAAGATTTATTCATATTCGTCATATCCACTCATCTTAAGACAGTCTTTCTTTCTGGATACCTCGAATAACTTTTGAGTTCCCACTTATTAACAACCCATGAAGTATCCAATGTTGTGAATTTCCGGTATGATTGGCATATGCTACTACATTCAACAGTTGTCAAGGTCTAAAACTGGATAAAGTAGTCTTGGACTTCTGTTCAAATATTTTCTGACATGATTAACCCTACTGCAGCATATCCCACAGTAGACAAAGAGACGCATGTTGAAAGCTTATGAGTGCAGATGATGACACAATGGAGACAAAAATTGTTGTATATCAAGAACTGTTGTTGCGTGGTTAAGTACTTATGGAATTATGAATAAATATATATTCTGACTTGAAATCCTGATATCTGTTCATTATGCCAAATCACAATCATAGTTCACCGGCCACGATGGTTGAATACTATATTACGGTGGTTACTACTAATATGGCCTCTGACTTCACTCCAACACGACGTCTTACTATTTCAGGCGAACCAGAGCAAATCATATTATACATGAGTGATTACGATCACTTGATTGGCCAAACTTCTTTTTTCATCCTGTTCCCTGCTCTCATGATCGTTATCAGCTACTGCATACAACAATGTTACTAAATCACCCGTTCCATACCGACTGCAGTTTTAACCGCACCAATGGTGGCGATGCCATCTTCTGTGCAAGTAATCCTATACAATCTTCGTGCAGTTCATTCTGCTCCAACATGCCCTTGAACATCGATTGCAGAATGTATGGCTCTTTCAGACCTCCGGCTTTGTCGATGAAAACTACAAGCTTCTCTCAGTGCCCCACATCTGTATATGAGGCCTGGTGTTGTTTGGGGGACAGAATCATATTCTTGCCATTCAACACCCAGCAAATCACAATCATGAACCTTCTGTTTGGCAACTTTGGGAGGTTACTTCTTGCCATGTGGCCCATGTTCTCTCCCAAATCCATCGCTGTAGCCATTTGTCTTGGCATTTCATTTTCTTCGACTTTTGAATTTCACTTACACATTTCAACAAAAACATCCCAACCCACTGCCAGTGAATCCATTGAGTATTATCAAAATTATTCAACAGCAGCTAGTCCTCAAACATCACCGATAAATCTCCCACCTCTTCACCCTGTGCAGTGGTCGGTTTCAAACTTGTTTGTGATTGTTCTACCCCCGGACACTGGGCTGATGCTTGTAGTCCAGATATTCAGCCATGTATGGTGTCTTCTATATGTCGAACATACTATAGTTAGCCAGCCCTATCCGTTTGTCAAATTGCTTCAAGCAGAATACCATCTGGTGCAGGCTGATTGGTGTATTGCCCTTAGCACTGCTCATGTCCGACAAATCATGATTCTCATCATTTTCAGCATAATCATCGTAGGACATCTCAGGCAGTGAGGGTAAGTCTACAGTCCCTGCAACATGTGTTTTCTGTGGTTCCACAGGCTGCTGGAATCTGTTCATTTTGAGGCTTATCCAGGGTCTCCCAGGTGTGGCATAGGACGGCCCAGGTTGAGGATTCGACGAGGAAGACTCTATCCAAGTGACTCAATCATATTCCTGCGCTCCTGGAGGTACTCTTCGTCCACCTGCAGATGACAGCCATTCTCCAGAAACTTCCTGAGGGGGGAACACTTGAGACCTGCCATAACTGCTGTGGTGGAGGTCAAATACTTATCACTGTGGCCCACAACTTGGATATTCTTTGGTTGCACTAAATGTTCGTTTCGAACTGCATGTCATGTTGAATGGAGACTGTTGATAACAATGCAGAGGGCCTGGAAATGTCTACTGTGAAGAGGGCTAACCATAGCAATGCGGCAGCTGATATTGATCGGTGTGTTTCGCAAATCGTCAGTCTTTGCCAAGGGCAGTTCATTCACAACTATCCGAGGATCTTGAAATGTAATCACGGCATTGTAGTGAGTCATATAGGGCACCATCTCTAGCCAGGTTCACTGTCATCAGTGGAGATCTGTTCATTGACATTATTTGTGAACAAAGATGTTGGTAACTACAATACAATGTGAGATGTGATGTAGAAGTAATTGGAGCATGGATGAGTACATTGCAGGTAACAGTGACTTTCAGCAACATGAAGGGCTATAAATATCCCATTCCATTGTTACAAACTGGAGTATTTCACTCCATCTTTAATTCATGAACCCATAATAACATACACCCTGCTATTCTTTGTTGTTCGCTGGTATGCATATACCAAGATAGGGGATAGGTCCTCACCTTCATAAGCTTCCATGACTTAAAGGTCATAGACAAGATATGATATGATATCTCCAGCAGCCCAACAAACCCTATATCCAGTATGAAGGTTAGCACAACTAGTGATAGTGTACATAAGTTCTACATGTATGACCTTGCAATCTCATTCAATAAAAGGCTGGTGAGTTGAGCAGCAACAGTAATTGTTTCCTATTAAGCACTTGGCCTATACATCATTGTTCTCCTCATGGTCCAAGCTGCAGTCAAGGATTGATACTGAAGAACACATTCTGCCGGCCTTCTCAGTATCTCGATCATCATTACCATGATATCCAGCTAGGTAGGACATTCACCAATGCATTGTACTATCATGATCTACCTCCAATATCAGCTGGTTGGGGGCTCGATCATAGCTATAGCTCACAATGCTCCAATGACAGAGTATACGGCTTCATTGTAGTGATTGCACTAATGACAAAACATTCCTCCCATACTCAATTGGTGGGGTGCAATGCATCTGTCAATGTGGTACACTAACCTGGGTTACCTTGCTTTCAAGCCCATCGCAGTAAGGCACTTAATCACACCCTGAAACTAAATACATGTTTATTGACCATTTCTCATGTGCATCAGCAAACAGTCCAATTGGTTTCCAAAAATGGACCCCACCTACAGATCCTTCTCCACATTCTCCACAAATACTCGTAGCAACTTATTTGCAATCTTCCACCATGGTATGAAGCATTCAATGATGGGATCGCATCGTCACGACACCTCAAAGAATGTGCTTAGCAATTTGAGCTAATCCATTGCACTTGTTTCTTTCACATTGGTTCTCTAGATTTTAATCGTTTCGACAGTGTTTTGAACTTTTCCATTGATTTGAAGAATATTCTCAACTATTTATTCCCTTGAGTCATAGATTATACACAAGCTTGCACAACTCCCATTACAATAATTAAGACACCCAGAGTAAACACTCATCAGATTTCTATATATCGCTGCAATGATTACTTCAAGCATCAATTTGAACAATCTGTTTGTAAAACACATTCAAATCACTCAAGTCAATTGAGTTGCTCAGGCCCCACCGTGAGCTAACTGTAAGCGGCATCAGCGGAAAACGTTGTGCAGCTCTCTGGATCGCGTATATACGAATGACATAAGTTGCTGTGACATGGATAACAGGCTTAATATGGTATCTTCCATGATACAACCATTGCATCGGCGGTTGATGCCATTCCTCGACAATCCCCATACCAGCAGTCCGACGTATCGGCCCTGTTGAAAATGTCTGAACCATAGCTAGAAGCCCTTTAACTATCGATTCAGCATTGTCGAAGACAAATAGAGGCTTCAAGCATACGAGAATGAGTCCAGCAGTTGACTTAAAGTGACGATCCAGACTGGTCACCATCCAGAGACGCATTGTATCAATCCTTGGTGGCTAATGGTTGCTCCACCATGTGCATTGAGCTTATTGGAACTACGAATATCACTATGCCAACGACAAGAATGTAATGTGCCTCATTTATAGTTAGTGCCATTAGTCATCAATGGTCCTTATGTTGATGTGACATGTCTTGTTATATGATTCAATACACAGACCTTTGCAGATATCCGCACACACTGGACTACTGGAGCACACACAACCATTCACCAGGGTATGAGCCCTTGCGTTCAAAGAGGGAACAGACAATGAATGCTTCCACTTTTGTTTATCGAGTGGAGCTCAACATCGTCACGGAGAAGGGTCTCCACATGATAAGCGATTACCCTGCATTGCACCGTGTTGCTCATGCCAGCTCCTGGACAGCTCCCGTAGAGTCCGCGAGACTCCTATAATTGATGAATGTAATATAGAATTGTGCAGCATGAGTTCGACTACGATCACCATCGCCAAGTTCAATGGCACAAACTATGCACAATCCGCAACCGGAATGGCCCTACTTCCCGAGCAGAAGCAAGTGTATGGTATCATGAAAGGATATGATGACAAGCTGGAAGAGCCAGCAGCAAACGCGACTACTTCAGAGAAGGCCGCTTTAAAAGACTGAATGAATCGCCATAGTGTTGCCAGATCAACTATTCTACTGGGCATGGAGCTGAGAATCTAAGCAGAATACGCGGTCGTTGAGGATGGGAAGATGCTTTCGGGGATGCTAGCATGGGCCTAAAAGTCAAACTTGAAGCTTCACATCTTCGAGATTAGGGAAGACCTTTGGAGCATCAAGCTACAGGACTGTGCAGATGTGGACAACTACGCATCGTGGATCGATCGGAATGTCAAGGATTACAATCTCTGCGCAGGACTGACAGTACCACCGACCACTGACACTGATGCTGCTGATACGGACTCTGCAAGGATGATCACCAAGATGAGTGAGAAGGAACACATTGTCCACCTCCTTCACTGGATCCCGAGGAACAACGACTGGAAACTCTTCTTGGAGCTCATGAAGCACAAACCTGCCATGATGACTGCCACGCCCGATGAGATCGTCACCAACCTCATCGAAAAGCAACGTGCAATCTAGAGACAGATTGGGCTCACTCCAGAAGCTCTGGTCTCGGCAAAGAAAGGTGGTACAGGCGGCAGAGAGGGCAAGGTCGGCAAAAGTCCAAAGACAGAGCAGAGAGATAATCAGGGAGATAATAAGGACTATACGAAAGAGAAAGATTTATCAAAGTGATTTCATCTGCAACAGTGACGGCATATCACCGAGAACTGTTTGAGCAAGCAACCCGGCGTTCATCCAAAAGGTGCTGACACTGCAGCAAAATCATCGTCAGAGATCACTTCGAATGTCACCACTTGGATGGAGAACTATTGGACGGTGAGTAGCTGAAATGGTTCATCCAGTGATTGGTTCATTCATTCCAGATGCATGACTCAAATCGCTGGCTATTGATCAAAGTTCATTACGTACACACAATATCCTCTAAATACGAAAAAGGTGCAGGGATAAAATGGTGTCACATTGTTTCTTCTGGATATGCAAGTGTTAGGTTGATTTTCCTGCTGCCAAATGGAAAGACAGAAATGATCATACTTCAACAGGTGGTGTATCTCCCAGGATTTCCCAGCCTCATCTCACAGTGTCAGATCATGGACAGGGACGTCAAAGTCGAACCGGTGAATCACAATGGTCTCGACCTCTGCAATTGCCATGGCAACTTGTTTGCCGCTGCATCTGAGGTCGATGGGCTCTTTGTTCTGGATTGAGTTCTGGATCCGGAATCGACCAGATTCACCGACATCAACGGCAGCAGCCCGCTGGCACCCAACAAGACTGGGGATGCATCTCTGCATTATGCAGAAAAGCGGATGTTTTGGCACCGCCGCTTGGCACACATTGTTCTCAAGGATTTGCAGATCTTGGCAAAGGTTGTTTCCGACGCTCCGAGAATCTCCTGGTAGTGCGATGGCGAAAGTTGCATCAAGTGCAAGTTCGTTTGGAATCCCTTCACTCCCAAGACCTCCCGCACCACGGTGCAACTGCAGCTACTACACTGGAACTTATGCTGTCCATTGGAAACAGCCATAAGAGGAGGTCGATATAAGTTGCTCTGTATTGCCAACGCCACAAGGCATACCTATCAGTACATATTAAAATACCCGTCGGAAGGCAGGGAGACATTCAAAAAATGAAACTCTCATGGTGAACAGGAGTCGGGCAAGCAAGTGAAGCGATATCGTACAGATGGAGGCGATGAGTATACCTCCAAGTTAGTCGCAGAATACCTACAATCAGAGGGCATACTGAAGGAAACAACTTTGCTCTACACTTCTCAGTCCAATGGATCAGTCAAATGGGTGGACCACACGATCATGGATTGCATACAATGGATTCGGGACGATGCTGGACTTGCGAAGAAGTACTGGGCCTTTGCTGTCTCAGTGGCAGTCTATCTCAAGAACCGCACCCTGGCGTGATTGGTATATGGCAACTATCCGTATACGGCCTGCCCTGGGAGGACGCCATTTTCGAAGCATCTACATGTTTTCAGATGCTTGGCATTTGTCCACATTGTGAAAGAGACATGAAAGAAGCTGGAGTACAGAACCACTCCCGGGATATTTGTTGGTTACAGCATATCGACTATTCAGTACCTCGTATATGATCGATTTGGGAAGATGCTGCACCGCTCCCGAGTTGTGGGATTCAGGGATGGGAAGAGGTACACTGCACCAAATGCTACAGATGAAGCGATTTTGAGCGAACAATTCTACAGAGATACCATCGAGAAACCAAACCCCACAGAGAAGCATCAATCGAACATCAAACGGAGGAGTCATTGGGCAATGATCCACCCCCAGAGCCTCTGAAGCCAAAAATAAAATCACGAGAACTGGCTCTACTTGAGACATCAGATGGAGATGCATCGAAGCAGCCGGCGGAAGGTAGTTGGCGAAACCACACTCGGATGGATAAGTTGGTAGAGTCTGCACAATTGGCTACTGAAGATGAGGAATTCCAGGATGTGATTTCCATCTATGCTGCAGCCATGATCTCCGACAATTAACAGGATGGCATCGACATTTCGAAGTCATACATAGCAGCCACCGAGACTCAGCCAGCCGACAAATGCGATACGCCAAAGAAAGTACAGGTAAATTCAATCGGTCAGGATCAAGTCTTTGGAGATTTTGTGGAGCTTCTGGAAGGCAGATAGGCTTTGCCAAGTCACTGCGTATACCAGATAAAGCGTGATGGACCAGGCAATGTGCAGCGGTTTGGGGCCAGGCTAGTCCGTGGAGGAACTGACCAAATTGAAGGTATCAACTACCAGGCCACGTATGCATCGACTGGTCACTTGGGTAACGTTAGGCTGGCATGTGCCATCGACGCCAAGATCAATCCCAAAATCCATCAAATGCACGTGTGCCCAGCTTTCTTGGGAGTTGACTTGGAAGAAGAGATGTATATGCACTCACTGCAGGGATACTTTCGTTTGCTTTGGAATTGAAGCTAATACAAAGATCCAACATTGTCAAAGACTTTGCAGAAAATGGTACTCCTCTTGAGAAAGTCTTTTGATGGCCTGAAGCAGTCTTCGCACATTTGGTAAGGCACTTTTGAGGATTTTGTGAGCTTGATTGGATTCGAGACATCACATGTCGACCTGAGGACTGTTCATGCCCCATGAGAAGCGTCACGGCACAGTCATTGCCACAGTCACACTGTACCTCAATGATCTCCATATCATTGCTAAAGAGGGATTGTTTGTGCCGATCAAGGACTAGATGAAAGGCGGTTCTAGATGACTAATCTGAGGAGTATCTCCTCCAATCTCGTTATGACTATCAAACGCAATCGGGAGCATCACACAATCCACATCCCTCAGCACAGCTACATTGAGACGATCATGGCGAAGTTCAGAATGGATGAGTCGAAACGAGTTACCATGCCAATGGCAATGAAGCTTCACATGAGGAAGCTTGAGAGAAGAAACCTGCGATCCGACTATATACCAATCAATGATCGGAAACCTCATGTACCTGATGGCCGGCACTCGGCCCGATATCGCATATGCCTTGAGAGTTGTCAGCCAGTACCATCAGGACCCGAGCAATGAGCATATGGTACCTCTGGAGCACGTATTTCTGTACCTCAACGGCACGGAGGACTGCTGACTGCGTTTCTGAGGAGCACTCGGAGAAGCACTATGAGATAGAGCACTTGGAGGAGAAGGAAAAGGCGCACTTGTATGTTATGTCAATTCAGACTATGCTGGATGCCCGGATGACTATAAATCGACAGATCGACTTGTCATCACCTTCAGAGGAGCTGTTGACTGCCGAGCAAGACAACAGAAGTCAACTGTGCAGTCAACGATTGATGCCAAATACTATCCCTTGCGAGTAGGCTGCATGAGACTCACCCAGATCTGCCATCTCTTAAATGAGCTCGGCATCACTACTATCCCTCACGTGATCTCCGATTCTCAGTCACTGATGTTGAGCTGATTCGAAGTACGGATATCACTATGCCAAGGACTATGATGTAACTTGCCTCTTTTGTAGTTAGCACCATTAGTCATCGATCGACCTTATGTCGATGCGACATGTCTCGTTACACGATACAATAGACACACCTTCGCATACACCCGCACACACTCGACTACTTGAGCGCACGCCACCGTACAACAGGTTATGAGCCCTTGCGTTTAAGAAGGGAACTGACGATCAATTCCTTCCATTTTCGTTTGTCGAGTGGAAGTCAACATCGTCACGGAGAAGCGTCTCCACAAGCTAAGCAATTACCCCGCACCCAGCCATACTTCTGACTAGTGTTTGCAACGGGTCCGGGTAACCCGCCAGCGGTGCGGGTTTGGACCGCAAAAACAGGTCGGTTCGGTTGCAGAACCTTCCAAAAACCCGACCCGCGGACTTTTGGCTGGCCAAACCCGGACCGGTACCCGTCAACCCGTGGGTTTCGCCGCGTTTGGGTAGACCCGTCGGTTCCAATCTCTGGTTCTGCGTTTCGGGTTTCATATTTATGGTCGCATTCAGATATGCTACTGTTAATCGTAAAATATTGACATTGGTACGTCACGGTTCATTTTGGACGTATTAGTCGCCTTGATGTGCAAAACAAACATACTCATGCGGCCAACCACATCCTGCAAATGAGCGTCAACAGAGCGTCAACAGAGCGTCAATGATATTTGGTGTTGCAATCTGTTATGCCTATAAAGGTGGCCAATAATTCCTTTCTGACTAAATACAACATATCGGAGGTGTGATTTCCCAGGACGCATGACCAAAAATCATTGACGCTCCGTTGACGCTCAATTTCATGATGGGGCAGGGAGGGTATTGCAATCTGTTTTGCCTATAAAGGCGGCCAAATATACCTCTATGACTGACTACAACCTACCGGAGGTGTGATTTCCCAGGGCACATGACCAAAAATCGTTGACGCTCCATTGACGCTCATTTTCATGATGGGGCAGGGAGGGTACTGCAATCTGTTTTGCCTATAAAGGCAGCCAATAATTCCTGTATAACTGACTTCAACCAATCGGAGGCGTGATTTCGCAGGACGCATGACCAAACATTGTTGATGCTCCATCGACGCTCATTTTCATGATGGGGCAGGGAGGGTATTGCAATCTGTTTTGCCTATAAAGGCCGCCAAAAATTCCTCTATGACTGACTACAACCTATCGGAGGTGTGATTTCCCAGGATGCATGACCAAAAATCATTGACGCTCTGTTGACGCTTATTTTGCCATGGCTGTATCCGCAATATGCAATCATTTAATTTGGCACACTCCATCATTCACATTGTTTTTGCTGCCTTTCTGGCGGTTTTATTGACTTTCTTCTTGATCACTACGTTGTTCTTTAATAATACATAGATATATTTAATAATAATCTCCAAAATCCTGTGTCTTTCGGTCAATGCTCGTTATCAGTTGCAGGATCGCTCAATCCACTGCTCTTGTCTTCAAAATGATTGTTAGCTGCATTACCACACCACAGATAGTGTACTAACCTTCATCAGTCAGCATATCTGGATCAAAATCGGTATCGTGCTCGGTTTCCTCATCATCGAAAAATTCCGCACAGGGAAGTGCTGTATGCGAATATGTATATCCAGCGGGCAAATTGACGATTTGAGAAAGTTGAACTTCAGAAGTGATACCAGTTGGGGCAGGTGGCGTGCCGGGCAGTGGCGGAGTCGGCTCTGGAGTCCGCTCTCTGCATTGGTCGGGTGGAGGTGTACCTGTTCCTTTGCGTCTCCAGCGTGTCTGCGGATTCTTTGCGGTGCCATTTTGGCATGGAAGGCAGCCGGACGTTTGGTTTTGACGAAGCATTGCCGGGTGTCTTTGTATCGCAGCCTTCACCTTTTTGTGCCCGGGAAACTCAACACCCCGCTTCTTCTCTTCTCGGACCTCGGCGCATGGTTTCTCAATGAGATATTTCATTTCCTCGATTGCGGCGCGCGAAAAGCCTTCTTTGGCCATTTTGGCCATATTCGAGGCCAGGCGCATGTCGGAATGTTCCAGCTGTACCCGACCTCCTTGCCTTGCCATAGTTGCAGACATGTTGAAAACCTACAATACATTAGTTGCTGCTTCTAACAATGAAATTCGGCTGTTACCTCTACCAGATATGCTTCCGTAGCCTCCTCTAAGGTGATTAATGCCTGCTTCGTCCACTCACGGGGATGCTTATCAGCAAATTCATCTGCGAAAATCCCAGAGCTGACAACATCATGATGTTCGATTTCGCAGACTGTGCGGACAAATGCCTTTGTCAACCATGGAGGTTTCCCGTTACCGGAAGCGATAAATTCGTTATGTAGCTCTCTACGGACACCCGCTGTACGTTATACAGTTAATTGACCGCCCTTTGCCTCGATATGGATATACTCACATCCCACTGCATGCTGCTTCTTATTTTTCCTGCTTCCAGTCTTGCGGACAATTTTCAAATGTGCATCCTGGGTCATATGTTTGGTGGCTGCATTGGCAGCGTCGCGGTGAACTAACTTGTGTCTGCGCTCTTGTTGTGTGCCAAGTATGTCCGTATTTGATGTAGCGCCCGCCAATCGGCCGGTATTCGATCCGCTCTCACCTGGCGGAGGTGGTTGGGTATCCATGATGTGCTGGTGTGGAATAGGAGAGGAAGATGATAACAAGAGGAAGTGGGAAGCCCTGAGGACTATATAGTTAGTTTCTTGTCAGAATGGCATAAGTAGCAGCCAACATGATCGTTATGCTCAAGATGAATTGTGCTGAGTATGGCTGCAAGTTGCAGGGGTTGCCCACCGGCCCGCAAGTTGCAAAAAGTCGGTCTGATGTTGTTTGTTTGATAACAGGGATAAACTGCGGTGTACGACCGCTGGAATTGCCTAATCGCTATATATTAATAGGATGTTGTTCGACGGAAAGGACGTCTGCTGATGTTTGTCTCAAATAATCCCCGGGATATTACATGAAAATGACGCTAACAATCATGTCATATTGTATGGTTAGCGTCACTATTCCTGATTTATTGACAGTCAAAAGGGAGATTTTGCTTTGTTCAAGATGAGTAAACGTACCAACTTTGACATAAAAGACGCAGCTTGCCTCCATATTGTCCATAACTTGCAACATCCAACATCTCGCCCAACAACAAAGTCCACGCAAACTACAATGGTGAATGCTCCAAAAAAGAACTTTTCGCCACTGCCGGCTGGCAGATACGGCAAATCGACAAAGCGGTCAACCCAATGACATCATCATGCGAATGAAGGCAAGAGCGGCTTGGACGCAGAGAGAATCCGAGCCCAGGGGGCATTGCGCAGCTTGAGATCCAAAAAGAAGTTTGCGGCGGAAAAACGACGAGAAATGCACTTCTTAAGCAATCAAGAGAAAGAGAAATGGATTGAGGATTATGTTGAGAGAGAGACCGCTGGGGCAAGAAAGCGAGTTGAAGACGCAGAGGCAGCGGTTCAACAAGAGCAGGACGATATGACGCATGCTGAAATCACGGGATTGACACCCAGAGAGCCCGAAATGACTTTTGAGGAGATGATGGCTGCTATCAGAGACAGTCTGAGTGATCTTGCAAGTTCCGACGATGGGGAGGATGGGGAAGATGAGGATGAAGAGACAGAGCTGGGCAAGCTGAGCGAAGATGACGAACCTGGCTGGGTGATGGGCACAATCTTCAAAACGGTACAGCAGCGCATGGAGAGCTTCCGGCAGAAGCAGATGAAGCTTGACGAATTGACACAACTGGGATGGGAGGATGCAGCCGACTACTTCCGTAAACAAGATAAAAAGTATGGCACAGCTGAATTAAGGGTTCCAGTGGTCGTTCAACCTCAAACAGATGATGACGCTTTGGCACCTCCACCAACAACATTTGGAGAGCTTATGGAGAGGCTTGACATTGTCCCTGGAATATCGCAAATGCCGCAAGGGACTTCTCGACCAGGAAGTAGTCATATTCGGCTAGGTTTGGTGAAACCGCAGTCGAACACAACCATATCCGGTCTTGAGCCCGCCGCAGAGCCCGATACGTTACCTTTGCTGAAAGCGAAGACTGTTGAACCAGTACGCTTTTACCCCCGCTTATAGCCTTCAGCTAATCACCATATAGATTTCGGTTTCATGACGAAGACATGGTGACGGCTCCTGCGTCAGCGGAGGAATAGATAGGCAAAGTGTGATTATTGACGTCATCTGTTTGTGAAAAGCAATTTGTTTACCACTTTTGCTACGTGTACGCTTTTTCTTGATTTCAGTGACCAAATTGTGAGACGTGATAATTTGTCTGTGCTTGTGCAAGGGTCAAACGCACCATGTGAAGGTTCTAGAATCCAAATCAGGCGACAAAACGGCTGACACATTCGATTTGCATCATCATGTGACTGTTAAGCGACCATGTAAAAGCAATATTAGTGACGAAATATACTAACAAAATTTAAGTGAGTGATGTCATACGTGTCATAGAAAGAGCGGTCAGTGCTCAATACGAATCAGTCTGAACGACGACTGTCATGCTGCATTCATCCATGTATCCAACTGCATAACTCTCCGCACAGACCTCGTGCACGTGGTTGAGATATTTGAAATTGCTTATAGTACGTCATGGAAATTGAGGAGAAGGAGCTGGATAAGGAAAGGTGAGGAAGTCGAGCTATATTTACCAAAAACTAGTGAAATGTTCTACATGCCGTAAATTGCCGGCCGAAAGCGCAGGAATATGATTGAGCCACATCATTTCTCACTCAGATAGCGTGGATAGCACTGATCAGAAATTGAGAGGTAATAAAACTCCTGGATGCAAACGCTAATACATGCAAACACAATATTGGATGTCAATAATGTGTATATGAATTGTTGCGTACAATTATTGGGTACACAAAGGCTGTTTCGATGTGATTAAAGTGAGCGTCAACAGAGTGTCAACGATTTACAGTCTTACACATTCGGCAATCAATTGGCGGGATTGTCATATCATTCCAAAGTGAACATATTGGTCGGCGTAAAAGCGAAAAAAGCAAACTATATGCTCGTTGCCACATCCTAAAAATGAGCTTCAACGGAGCGTCAATGGAGTGTCAACGATTTTTGGCATTGCATCATGGAAAATCCAGAGGACTGTGCGATGATATTAAGCCATAATCGCACTATCGGCCGCCTTTCGAAACCAAACTTGTTGCGACAACATTGCTTCTATGTCCTAAAAATGAGCGTCAACGGAGCGTCAACGACTTTTGGCCTTGCATCATAGAAAATGCAAGGGCTTTGCGGCAACCTTAATCCATAATCCCACTATCCGCTGCGTTTCTAGGCAAAACGTGTTGCGACAACGTTGCTTCTATGTCCTAAAAATGAGCGTCAACGGAGTGTCAACGATTTTTGACTTTGCATCATAGAAAATACAAGGGTTGTGCAGGAACATTAATGCATAATCGCACTATCGGCCGCCTTTCTACGCAAAACTTGCTGCGACAACATTACTTCTATGTTCTAAAAATGAGTGTCAACGGAGCGTCAACGACTTTTGGCCATGCATCTTGGAAAATCAATTGGCTGAGCGGCAACATTAAGCCATAATCATACAATTGGCCGTCTTTCTTGGTGAAAATTGCTGCGACAACATTGCTACTATGTCCCAAAAATGAGCATCAACGGAGCGTCAACGATTTTTGGCTTTCCATCATACCAAATGCAAGGGCTGCGCTGCGACGTTAAGCCATAATCGAACTATCGGCCGCCGTTCTAGGCGAAAATGGTTGAGACAACGTCGCTACTATGTCCTAAAAATGAGCGTCAACGGAGCGTCAACGACTTTTGGCCTTGCATCTTGGAAAATTCAAAGCCTGTACAGCGTGATTAAGCCATAATCGAAATAGCAACCGCCTTTCTAGGCAAAAATGCTTTCAACAACATCTTCACAATGCTCTACAAATGAGCGTCAACAGAGTCTCAACGATTTTAGGCTTTGCATCTTGGAAAATCAACGCGCGGTGCGACATACTTGATCAATAATTGAACTATCGGCCGCCTTACTTGTCAAAACAGCTTGCAACAAGATCGTAACCATGTCCCAAAATGAGCGTCAACGGAGCGTCAACAATTTTTGATATTGCATCTTGGATAATCTAACGGCAATGGAATGCAGATAACCCACAATGAACTTATCGGCAGCCTTTAATGGCAAAAAGGCTTGTGATGATATCGCATTCGCCTCCTACAATTGAGCACCCACAGAGCATCAACAATTTTCGTGGAGGCTCAGAACAATATACAGCAATGTACTGCATTGTGCTGTTCCTAAATCAGGTTTTACCCGGTCACTCTTTGCAATCTGTCCTTGTATACAACTTCACAAATGTGCCTGCAATGTCGTACAGATCTGATTTTTTTGCTTGTAGCTGAAGTCAGTATTTAAGAACCCGCAGTTTGCTATACTATAAAGTTACTTTCGGCAGTCTTTCGAGTCGGATTACCCAGCATTCTAATTTTTACCACCATGTCGAATTCACGGTCTTTGAACACCTCTTTGCTCGAGGTTATGATCTCTTCCAAAAACGAACGTGTCTTTATTCGTGATTTGAGCGACCTTACTTTGCAAATCATCTTCGATGGTTGGTGGGCTTCAATGAATAAACGCTCGAAGCCGCCTATTGCCTGGAATAATTGTAGACATGCTCCTTCGTGGCGATTCTATTTACACTGTGGAATGGCGGAGAACGGCAGCCCAGGCATCATATGTATCGTTTGTCATGAAGTTCTTCGCCATCCATCAGAACATGGGACCAGCTCAATGGGGAAACACTTGCTGGCAAAAGCTCACATCGCAAAGTTGAACGAATTAACAGAGTCAGAGGTTACTGAATTGACTAGTTCGACGATCGATGAAACAGCTTTGGCCATCCTGAGGAGGCAAGGAAGTCGAGGAATCCCAATAGTAAGTTCGCTGAGTCAAGTCATATTCGACATCCAGGTATTTCCATATTGACTGGAATGACAGACAAAACGTTCCAAACTGGCAGCTAAGGACTTTGAAACTTCCGAATTTCACCAAGACACGTGGAATCGATACCTCATGTTGGGATTTGTTTCGGCATATATTCCATGGAATGCGATATCAAATCTTGAGCTACGACGGCCATATAAGGCATTACGCGATGACCTAGTGCTGCCATCTGCTACAACCCTTAGTAACATTTGCCGGAGGGAATATGCACTGGCTGTGGATGCAATTAAGAAGCAATTGCCGTTTCAAAATAAAGTTAGTTTAGCTTTGGACGGATGGACATCGACAAACAAATTGGCCATAATGTCGGTCATTGCTTACTATATGGATGGAAAATGGGCATTGCGTGAAGTTCAACTCGCTTTCGATGAGGTTGATCGCCTGTTCTGTTCCCATTTCTAAAGCTAATTCAGGATGATAGGTCAAGGGCCAACATACTGGAGCAAGGCTAGCCGTTCATTTGAAGGACGTGCTGGATCGTTTTGAGCTTACTGACGGCAGTTTGCTTGGTATTACAACTGATAATGCATCCTCAAATTACCGGATGACACGCGAGCTGCAATCAACACTTGAGGCCTCTGGAATCGAGTGGCCAGCGTTGAGGAACCACATACCATGCATGGCGCATGTCATACAACTCGCTGTAGGTGCATTCGTGAGCAGTCTCGGTGTAAAAGGCCGCATCAAGTCTTGCGAAGCCCATGAGCGCGATCAGCAATTTGGAGAGAATGAAAGCATAGACGTTGGGAAGAGTCAAAGACTTCGAAAAGAGGGCAATGCAAGAATCAACAAGGTGTCGGCCATGAGGCCAGGTTTAGCAAAGATAATTGAGAAAGTACGTATTTCATCATATTTTGAAAGTCCTGAAGCTGACATTCATATAGCAGAGAATGCTTGCTGTATTAATTACGCTAACACCTGGTCGCCGAAACGAGTTCATTGACTGTCAAAAAGCCAAAGTCCGCATTGCAGTACTTCCGATTATGGATGTGAAGACACGTTGGAACTCTACACTGGAGTTTCTCGAGCGTGCCTACCGTTTACGGGAATTCACACGCGAGTGGCTTCAAAACGCAAAATACAGTGAATACCGGCCGCTATTCACAACTCAGGATGAATGGACGATAGTCAAGTATGTCATGGAAGTATTGAGGCCATTTCGGTATTGGACCCTTTGGATGTCGAAGAGGCATACAGTCACATTGCATCACGTTATCACAGTATACAATGACATGTTCGATCACCTGGATGGTGTGATGTGAGCTTTGGCCAAGAAGAAGACTCAATGGAAAGAAGACTTGTTCTTTGGGGTGAAGTTAGCTCGACAGAAGCTTTCCAAATACTACGCCGGAGTGACTCCAACGACGGGCATGCTTCTTATTTCCGCACATATCCTCGATCCTTTCAGGAAGTTGCGATCGTTTAGAAAGTGGGACAAGGGATTGGATATCAATCCTGAGGACGAGACATCCTACCCTACACAATACCAAGAGGCCTTTCTGAAGTATGTCGAGAATGAATAGTGCGCCAAACATCGCCGTCTGCCGGTCAATAAACTCGAAACCGTACCAAACAGCAATCTCGTCCCCTTTGCAACGGCATCAGGGTCCTATCAATCATCCTTTGATCCATATGATTTGTCCAGCGATGATGTGGAATACTTAACGCCTAACAATGTTGCTGAGACGACACCCGGACGAAGTGATAGCGCAGCCCGCTTATTGACTGCCGCCAGACTCTATTTGAATTCGCCGCCTGAAGCACCAAAGTACTGGGGACAAATCAATCCAAATCTCAATGATTACCACTCGGACCCAATGGAGATTCGCAGTACATTTTGGATACCGGACATAACCGATTGGTGGCGCAAACAGGAGGAAACACACTCAAAGTACGCCGATCTGTCCAATGTGGCACGCGACATATTCTCTATCAGACCACATGGTGTCGGAGTGGAGGCTAGTTTTTCCCTTGGCCGAGATGTTGTCGGCTGGAGGCAGTCAAAAACCACAAGCGAGACCCTTCGCGAAAAAGTCGTCGTAAGGCAGTTTGCTCGAGCCAATAACGGGATTTTACCAGGCACTGACCCAGAATTAGATACCACAAACACAGAAAATAACTCGGAAATGAAGAAAGAGGCAGAGGAAAGGAAATTGCACAGAATGGCCAAGGTTCACGACTTTTTGGAGATGTGGCAGGGCAGCCAAAACCTATGAGATACCCAGAAGGAATCTCGCGCTCCAAACAAACAGATGACCGCCGTGGGATACATTTCGGACACGGAAGAGATCATCAAACCATCCTGGTCACTCTTTTAACATGATGGTGCCGCTGCATTTAAATTGTCAGAAAGATCACCTTTGCCACCAGCTTTGTCTGCAAAGGACCTCCTTGGAGGAAGAACTCAAATCTTAAATGTCCGCCGAATCCGGAGAATGAACCGTCATCCAGTCGAAAGCGACGATGATAGCGCACCTGAAAGCATTTCGGATACCGATGATTGGCTTAACTGGAATGGCGACCTGGATAATCCAAATGACAGTGAAGAGGATTGTGCAGCGGACAATGAATCCGATATAGAGCACAACAATCGCATCGATGATCCGGAATGCCCAGAGCAGCATGATGTGAGCGCCGCGCCAAATGTGCCGGGATTGATTCGGCCGACCCGGAAGTCAAAGAGACAGGCTGAAAAGGTGTTGGTGACGGTTAATGCAGTTGAAACGCGGAGAAATAAAGGAGGAAAGAAAAAGTAGGACAGGATGCGTCAATGGTTCACCAGCTTTATGTAGCTTGACCGAGAGTTTCAGTTAGAGATGTACTATGGGCGAATGGTAAGAAGTAGCTTGTGAATATCGGTTCATAAATAGATGCATAGCAGGCGCAATGAATCTTTTAGCATGAATCTTTTGGCATGATACATCATTTTTAGTCGTGTGAGAGTGAACAGTGCAACATGATTATACCGCTCGGCTTTGCCACAGGGCCGAGTCTTAAGCAAGCAGAAAGACAATCAATAAAGTCAAATCAGGATGAATACAATTATCGACGGCTGCAGATGTTGAATGGACAATACATTAAAATGAGCGTCAACGGAGCGTCAACGATTTGTGGTCTTGTAAGTACGGTAATTCACCAGTAACTTGGTCGTTGTTACGCATACGGGATGTATTGGCCGTTTTCATTGGCAAAAAGGATAGCAACACTGTCACCGCCCCATTCTTAGCATGAGCGTCAACGCAGCGTCAACGATTTGTGGTCTTGTAAGTACGGTAATTCACCAGTGACTTGGTCGTTGTTATGCATAACGGACGTATTGACCGCTTTTATTGGCAAAAAGGATAGCAACACGGTCACTGCCCCATTCTTAGCATGAGTGTCAACGGAGCGTCAACGATTTTTAGCTTTCCATCTGGAGTAAGTTATGTTCCTATTGGTTGTGGACATCCATCTATGAGATATTGGCAGCCTTTCCTGGCAAAAACAACAGCGACATGCTCCCTGCGGCATCCTGAAAATGAGCGTCAACGGAGCGTCAACAGTTTTAGGACTTGCATATTTCGTAATCAAGGCGTCGCGCGGATCTTCTCGTGCATAACAGTATTATTGACTGCCTTGCTAGGCAACAATACCATATATCGAAGGTGAAACACAGATACCAAATTAATCGACATTGCAAACTGCTCAACAAGCAAAAGCACGTTGTTGGTTGCTGCAAATGCGATTTCGATAAGATACTATTAACACACTGCAAATTCAAGAGCCTTATATGAATCTATAGATGGACCCGCTGGGCGACCCGCTGACAACCCGCCCAATTCAGACGGGTTGGGAGTTTACCATGGAACCGTACCCGAGTAGGCAGTTCGGGTTTATTGACGACCCGGACCGCCAATTTGGCAACGGTTTGGTTTGGACCCGGACCCGCACCCGAAGTGACGGTCCGGAACCGTTGCTAACACTACTTCTGACGGCGGCTGCTGGACGTCACTCGTACTGCTCAGTCCGAGAGACTATGATAACTGACGATTGCAATGCAAGAGATATCATGTCGTTACAGGATGAGTTCGACTACGATCACCATCACCAAGTTCAATGGCACGAACTATGCACAGTGGGCAACCGAGATGGCACAACCTCTCGAGCAGAAGCAAGTGTATGGTATCATCAAAGGATACGACGACAAGCCAGAAGAGCCAGCAGCAAACGCGACCGCTACAGAGAAGGCCGCTTTCAAAGACTGGATGAATCGCCATGGTGTTGCCAGATCAACTATCCTGCTCGGCATGGAACCGAGGATACAAGTGGAATATACGGTTGTCGACGATGCGAAGACGCTTTGGGAGAAGCTAGCATCATCCTACAAGTCAAAGCTAAAGCTCAACATCTTCGAGATTAGGGAAGACCTTTGGAGCATCAAGCTACAGGACTGCGGAGATGTCGACAATTACGCATCGCGGATCGATCGGAAAGTCAAGGATTACAATCTCTGCGCTGGGCCATCGACCACTGACAATGCTACCGATACGGACTCTGGAAAGACAATCGCCAAGATGAGTGAGCAAGAACACATCTTCTACCTCCTTCGCGGGATCCCAAGGAACGACGAGTGGAAAGTGTTCCTGGAGCTCATGATGGACAAAAATGCCACGATGACTGCCACCCCCGATGAGATCGTCACCAAGCTTGTCGAAAAGGAAGCTGCAATCAAGAGAGAGAATGGGCTCGCTCCAGAAGCTCTGCTCTTTGCAAAGAAGGGTGGCAAAGGTGGTAATGGTGGTAATGGCGGTAAAGCCGGTAAAGGCGGCAGAAGTCCAAGGAGGGATAAGAGAGATGATAAGAGAGATAATAAGGGAGACAAAGAGAAGAATTTCCGGAAGTGCTTTCATTGCCATCGGCGAGGGCACACCACCGAGAACTGCTTGAGCAAGCAGCGCGGCGATCCTCCCAAGGCTGCCGATACTGCAGTGAAAGCATCGACTGAGACTACTTCGATCGAGAACTATTGGATGGTGGCCAGCTCAAGTGCTTTATCCAGTGATTGGTTCATCGATTGTGGATGCACGACTCACATCTCGGGCCATCGATCAATGTTCATCACCTACACCGAATATCCTCCGAATACGATGAAGGTGAAGGGATACAATGGGGTCACATCGTTTGCATCCGGATATGGGAGTGTAAGGTTGATTTGCCAGCTGCCAGATGGAAAGACGGAAACGATCATACTCCAAGAAGTGGTGCATTTGCCGGGGTCGTTCAACCTCATCTCACAGTCTCAGATCATGGACAAGGACGTCAAAGTCGAACCGGTGAATCACTACGGTCTCAACCTCTACAATCGCCATGGCAAGTTGATTGCCACTGCACCTCAGGTCGATGGGCTCTTCGTTCTGGATCGAGCTCCGGAATCGACCGAATACACCGATATCGACGACAGCTGCCTGCTGGCACTTAAGACGACTGGGCATGCATCTCGGCACGATGCAGAGAAGCGGATGTTATGGCACCGCCGCCTGGCACACGTCGGTCTCAAGGCTTTGGAGATCTTGCCGAAGGTCGTCACCGATGCTCCGAAGATGACCGGGAAGTGCGATTGCGAGAGCTGCATCAAGTGCAAATTAGTTCGGAAGCCCTTTACTCCCACGACCTCCCGTGCCACTGAGCCTCTGCAGCTCGTGCACTCGGACATATGCGGTCCCCTGGAAACAGCCATCGGAGGAGGTCGATATATGCTGCTCTTCATCGACGACGCCACGAGGCATACGGATGAGTACATACTGAAGTACAAGTCGGAAGCCCTTGAGAAATTCAAAGAATGGAAGGCTCTTAGAGAAAAGGAGTCGGGCAAGCAAGTGAAGCGATTTCGTACAGATGGAGGC
>Ga0307514_10000417_pt1 | contig 94427 bp, 77 predicted proteins | sample 16_EM_MG_FD_203088 | JGI IMG/M metagenome (GOLD analysis project Ga0307514, IMG submission 203088) | Populus trichocarpa ectomycorrhiza microbial communities from riparian zone in the Pacific Northwest, United States - 16_EM | ecosystem: Host-associated > Plants > Roots > Unclassified | place... | reverse complement strand
GGGGTACACAGACGGAAGGCCATATATTACCTCTAGAATCATGACGATTTTCGTTTTGTTGATTTGATTTGCTGTTTGTATGTTATCACTCTCCTACGTTGGCGCAGCGGAATTTTCAATAGTTTCAAATGTTACCAAATGATTACTCTAGGGTGATAAGACAACTGCAGCGAGTTAATGCACAGAGCATTTGAAGTATCCATGCGTAGATACCATTAGCTATGATTTTTAACCAGGTGGCATTCCACCTTCTTTGATTGAACAATGTGTAGCTTTTGTGAATGAAAGAAGTTTGAGGGGATAGGGTTTATAGCTAATGTTAGTTTAGACGTTGAAGAAGTGTTATGAAGAACACACGCAGATTGCTAAACAGACGGATCGTATTATTCTCGAACTGAGGTAGACCAGGTCGGGGCAGTTTCTGGCTTTATCTTCATTAATTACTTTTAATTAGTCCTTGTGGGGATCTGAAATATGTAAGCGAGACCCACCATCACGTCTTGGTGTAGTTAAAACATCATAGATTGACACTGCTTCGAGGAGTGGGAGCCGCAGCAGTGTGCAAACATGGAAATCAATGGAGGTCCCGCAACAGCTATCTGGGCGCTGGGCGCATGGAGGTCTTCGACGCTGAGCTGTGGGCGATTGGACTCGCGCTTGATGTGACGATCGAGAAGAGAGAAACATTGCAAAGGCATGGAGTGAAGACGGTGGCAGTCTTTAGCGACTCGCAAACCGCAATTCGACGAGCGGCACACCTAGAGGCGGGCCCGGGTCAGTAATTAGCAAGGCGGATCAATCGAAGAGCGCAGGCTCTCATCGCCCACGGCGTCGCAACCGAGAATCACTGGGTCCCGGGACACTCTGGCATCCCTGGAAACGAAGAGGCAGACTGTAACACCGGGAGATCCACCATAAGTCCTAATCAATAAAAGCCCCTAATGACTTCCAGACTGATAAAGAGAAGAATGTAAAGCTTCACTCAGGATGCATATAAGAATTACCACCCAAGGAGACACAAGGTAACTGATCCGTTCCCTGCTCCCAATAGATAGTATCGACTAAAGAGTATCATCTTATGCTATCAGTATACTGATGTACACGACTCAAGAGGATCCTACTCAGAAGATCCTCTGAACCAACACACTAATGTGCCAGTCCTCAGACTCCCTTCGGACTGAAGAGTATCGTCCCAGCAACTGGCACATATACTCCAGGACTCATTGTCCTGGAGTGCAATGACTCCAACTATCGACTTGTCTAATAAGAAACAGCAAAGTAGATTCGCCTCAGCAGAAGGAATAGTGCCAACTCAAGAGTATCCTGGCAGAAGGATCCTCTGGACTACCATGCTATCGGGTTTGCCTTAGACTTCCTTCAGACTGTAAAATCTCATCTTGCTCTGTTCCCGATCAACGACTTGCTTCGACGAAGGTACCAAGAATAACCAAGTATACAGAGTGATAGATATATCCGTGGGATAGAACAGAAGAATGAACGTACAACTCTGGACTTCAATAGAGAAGTATCCTCATTGACTTCGATACAGAACTAATAGATAATTCATGGGCATGAAGTTATGGCTTAACCTCCAGGTTAATAAGGTCAATAGGTATCTGTAGAAACATCTTATTGTAGATTGTATGTTCGATTTTAGGTTATCAATATTCTTCCTCCATGTCGGTATCACTGATATATATCAGACGATCCACACCCTTAACAATCCTAAGACTGCCAAAATCTATTTCGGAGTTCACATAGGTAACTGTGTTATCATCCTTGTGTTCTACCATTGATGGTCGAGTTCTAACTCCCAGGAGTATTAACTATGTCATCAAGGTAATATGCTCTTAATGTGACACAATTGCTATTGGTGATACCTTGTACAGATACGAGCTTATCTAAAGCCAATTATCAACAAATTGGTTTGTATCACAAAGAGCCAGTGAGAGTGCTCTCTCATATGCCCACCTGGTACGTAACAGTATAACAATTGCAGGAAACAACAGAACCCTTAATTTGACAATGTTCTATTGGAGCCAAACATAAAGTATTCTGCAACTGAGCTGTTTTGCCATATATTGAGTGGAGAGTATCCCGCACCACAGAGGACATATGAATCCCAGGTCCGATTTGCCCAGACCAAGAAGGTGTGGCCGAAATAAGGGTTGATTTGTATAAGTCCATTCGGTTGACAGGGCTCCGCTATATCGATTATTGGTTACTAACTTATCTCCTATATGACTCTGCATATTATCAGATGATGTAGTGGTTTGATATTGATGACATCTCATCTCATAAGGAATGGACCATTGGAGCATAAGAGAATAGTTGTTTGTTTGGCGAGTAGGAATAAGGTTTCCTGAGGATAAGGAGTGACCATTAACAATAGAGATCCTACAACCAGTACCAATCTAAAGATGATACACATCATACCTGTGCTTGGACTCATCGCTGTCATTGATCCATTGACACGAAGGTTAGATAATGTAGACGTGACTAATTGGTGAACTAATCTGGAAGGTAGATCAAATACAGAAATCCAAGTGTTAAGTTGTGATTCCAGATCAAGTATCCATATTATGATTCATCGAGTGATCCAGTATGATCCCAAAAATATACCTGTAACACCAAAGGGGTAACACAAACCGTCTGGCAAACCTGGCCCGAGACGCCAGCAGAGACACGGTAATGGAGCGGCCTTACACCTCAGCCTGGAATAGAGCTGGACGAATATTTGAGCAAGGGTCAACAGCCAAGGCAAAGTGGGAGGCTGCCATGTGCAGCAAACACTTCAGCTACAGACTCCAGGGTAAGACGGGGACCAAGAGACCTGTTCCCATGACAAGTGTGCAGTTGCTTGATACCAGGTTCCACAGACTGAAATGCTGGCATGCACCCACCGGAGTCAACCTAAAACAGTTTGGCCACCGTGAGGACAACAAATGCTGGTGGTGGGGCGGCAGAGGCAGGTTGGCGGCCTAGATGGGGGAACACCTCTTCCATCATTGCAGCAGGTGGGGAGACAAGCAGAAAGCACTATGGAAGACGGTGGGAAAGGTGACAGGCTGGAATGTGGGCAGATGCCGTCACGTGCAGATCTCTCATCTGTTTTCCATGGAAGAGTGGGACCAAGTGGTGATGGACTTCCTGGCGGCTACTGAAGTCGGGAAGTTCCCGCCCAAATGAATGAAGGTATGGAGCAGGCGTAGAGGCTTGCTCAGGTGTGGGGGGCAGCCGTGGTGGGGTTTTTATTCATTCTCTTCTGTTCCTTTCCTTTCCTCTCCTTCTTTTCATTTAATTTTTGTTTTTGTTCTATCTCTCAACTTGCCATATGTCAGTGAGGATGAAGGGTAGCGGGGGGGGGAGCTCCACCATCTAGCCGGCTCGCCCGGAGGCGGAGGGGGTATTAGGTCCTGTCATACGCTAATTAGGGTGCATACAGTATGAATAAACAACAACAACACTGCTTCGAGTGATAGAAGTTGATTCCATACGAAATGTTGATTAGGGACCGCGCGGATTATAAAAATAAACGTGCGACAGTGTGTAAAGCACTACCGAGGAAGCAGTTTTAGAAGATCAAACTAAAGCTATTTGTGAAGATTGTTTGTAATTTGCTTATTGCGTCCTTGCTTGTATTGATGGAGTACTCAGCACACCTTGTACAGTGTACACCGTGCAGTGATTTCTTCGAGTATGGCTAAACAGTTGAGATGAGGAGGGGGTAGATACTCATTCTGGAGTTTGAGTTTGATTGCTCTGTTTTTGTGATACAGTGGCAGCATGTTTTGAGGGTGACAGTTGCTTACGGGTCATGTATTTTGGGCTTTGTCTTCAATCACATTTGCATTCCCATTTGTTGTACGGTTTATATATCCGACATTTGCAAGACGCTGTTTGTTATTTGCTACAGCTTACTTATATCAAAGAACGAATACAAAATACTTCCGGCATTCTATCGCCGCTCATTTACATCAACCATAACCCCAAATGTGTTACAATGAGGGGTGTGTCGATATTGCCTCAAGCGACCACCTCGTACACTGCCTGGTATGGTTAGTACCTATCTTACAACAATTGATAGTAATTGCTTAGTCAGTGTTCTCAACCGTCCCATCCGACGGCTGGGGATGGTGGTGCCGTCCGAAATTTCTCCAGAAAGGATAGGACGGTGCTAAGGCCGTCCGTCCTGTGCTTACTCGACGAGGACAGGATCACGGGCTAGAACCATAGTGGACGGCGAATACTCCGCCCCCAACTGACATCCTCCGTCCCTGGCTAACCTTCACTAGATTCAGCGGACATCAAGCATTTAAGTGTTCTATGAGACCTGAGACGAGTGAACCAATGGTAATGGATAGAATTTGCAGTGCAGATTATGAGTAAATCTAAAGTTCGATATGATTCATCTTGTTGTGAATTTCATCGTCAATGGATATCTGCCGGACTGTTGCTGGCCGCCGGGAATGGCCCGGTATGGCAACTTGGCATCCCCGGCTATCCTATCCGTCCGTCCTCGAACTAATTCGGATAGATAGTGCCGTTTCCGTCCTACCCTTAGACAAACTGCGTTTCGCCGTGTTACGATATGGAAGGGGAGAACCGTGTGAATAGACTTAGGTAGGTACAGAGATCAGAGAGAAGGAGAAGGGCTCGAGATATATACAAGGTAGTTGGATGTCTTATGCCCTACCGGCTGGGAAATGACTAAAGTAAAGATCTGTAGTTTTTAATAATAATATCAGTATATTAGCTCGTCTTAAGAAGCGATATAATGAATTTTGGGTGTCTTGTAGGAAGATCGGCACGTGATCAATCAAGACATTCTACGCTATCTAATCTATCTCATCTTTCTCCAATGATTTCTCCGGTGAGTGGCTCGGAATCAGACGACTGCCTATCAACACTGCCCTCACCGCCGTACCCCTGCTAGACTGGATTCCACCCGAATGTTCTGGTGCCTGACAATCGCAGTTTGGAGTAGGGTATGCCAAAAACTCACATGGCCACGGAATGAGGTTTCGGGATGCCAAAAATGATTGGTTGCCTGATGTAACCTATTTCAACAAATAATATATTGTTACGGCTGAACGCTCGCTTTAGCCCCTGCCTAATCTTGATGTCAAATGTGAGGCAAAATTCGCCTTACCCCGCTCTTCTCTAATGCTAGGACACGCGCAGCGCGACAGCATCAATGACGTGATAAGTAAATGCTGAAACCGATACAGAGCGATTTGTGGTATCGGTTTCAGGAGCTGTCCGCAGATGATGTGGTCATCAGAAAACGTGTAAACACTAAGGGAGCCGGTGATAAACTGCGAGGCAGATAGCTGGTCGCCGGGAATTCCACGTCGACTAGAATAGTACGTCGTAGTAACACAAAACACCTACCCTGCGTATAATTTCGCCCCGAGAAGAGTGTATTATAACTTTAAGGCTGATGTGAGCTCAGCTGCTGCATGACGTACAACACCGCCCCGCATTCCAAAGGCAAGCCCTGGTAAAGCGTAGTATACCGAAGGCTTTCCACAAAGCCTCACGAAGAAGCATCGTTGTTTAGTCTCTTTTGAGTTAGCGTGTGCTTCGGTTCACATCGACCGTTTGGTTGTTTATCATTGGTCAGTTATTCGAAGTGCGGATGAAGGGGTGCCGTCGAGCTAAGCGCAATGTCGTTTTGTGCCTTGAAACCTAGTGATAGCTGACTGAAAATTATGTTAATCCGTGCCTTCGCCACAGGATTTCCTGAGGAATATGCAGGGCTGTTTGAATGTGAACACCTGCATATGCATATGCAAGGACAGCAGACTTCGCTCCATGCCGCGTGCACGTGAATCTAACCCGAGCCCCGTAAACACTGACATATATTGAGGGGTTCATCGCCTGGAATTCTGAAAAACGGTGCGGAAGCGCTCGACAATTTTACCTTTATAACGAACAACAGATTGTTGCCCAAATGTGTGTTGCCCTACACCAAGTTTCTGTACAGCCAAATATTGTCATGGCTAACTTCGGTTACGACGCAGGGACAGCGAACAATGATCTTGAATTCTTTCAAAGTGCATCTGAACCGTCGCACACACTCACCTCTTACACCAATAATTTAAGTTCATTTGACCCACAACAGAACTGGATTAGCAGTTGCCATCCTGACACTCCAGTTCCCTGTCGCGAGTCGGCATCATACACCTTGTCAGGTGACCAACAATACTCCCAGCCTGCGCTCTTGAATTTCGGACAAAACGAAAACTTCGACCCTGCCGTGTTGGAATTTCAACATTGTCACATCGATATGGGATCGGCGTTCGCTGATTGCCCACCGTCGGTATATGCCTCCACTCTTGGAAATAGAGCTATGTAACCAACTGACCATGAGTGCAAGTAGTTACAGAACTTCACGGAGTATCCTTCTGCCGGCCATTTATCCTCTTCTGCTGTACCTGGAGGCTCATTGTCGCAAGTTATCTCGAGGTCCCCCAGCCAAACTGTCACTGAGTCTCCAGGGCCATTACGTTGCACATTTCCATCATGCGACGCGAAAGAAGATGACAAAGTGTTCACCGGGAAAGGGGCAACAAGTGCTTATAAGTCTGTTACCTTCTACCCATATACCACTTGTGCATACCCATCATAGTAACCGTACTGACAACTGGTAGACGCCATATGGATAGTCACACCCGGCCCTACATATGCCCCGAAGTCCAGTGCCCTCGTCACACCGACGGCTTCTCCCGCCAGGATAACCTCAAGAATCACCTGAAGAGGCACCGAAAGAAAAAGGGACGTCACGCAGTCCGAGTTGCGGCAGTCTCTAATCCTCTGGGAGTGCTTGGTGGAAGTATAAACACTTCTCATCGCAAACACCTCAAGGTGTTGTCAGGACATGAGCGGAGGAAGTTAATGAATACATTGTTTCTTTTGATTGACCTTGGATTTGACGATGAAGAGGAGCATGAGAGTGCTAATGAAGATGGTTCTGATAACGAGGAAATGGAGGAGGATCAGTTTTGAATATGGACTGGAGATGTTAAAGTACGGTTACGATTCTCATCTCATTTAAATGTTGTCCGTAACCCTCCTTCGTAGTCGTGTATGCGCGTTGTCGATTGAGAGTCTGTTGCTGTTTGAGCCCCGCAGAGGTCAGGCAACAAGTGGATGGGGTTATATTTTCCGAAAGTATGCTGGATGGATTCGGTTTTCTTCTTTTTTGACTGTTTGTTCAATGTTTTCTCGATTCTGCGGCTGCTGCTATGTTTCTTGTTGTTTCGGTTGTTTAGTCGCTTCCCAATGGGCGAGAGAGGGTTCATCCACTCCCGATCCGCACCTCCTAGGACAAGGCGGATGGTTGAACTATGGGAATGTACCAGTCTACCTCTACCATCATGGCTATTTTGCCATTTTGTTAATATAATTTGCTGCTTATATACTATTACTCTCCTACTCCAGAACAGCATTCCAGTGGCAAAAGTTTACCAGAGAATTGTGCAAGGAAGAACAAACTGCTGCAGCGAGCTGACGTACCAGGTATATCCTGGAATATCCATGTGCAGGTCACTATCAATTGCAATTATCTTTAGTCCGGTCCTGCTGTGCCATCATTAACTAAACACAGTAGATTCCCATAAAGAACAGAAGTGTCAGGGCTAAGGTTTCAGTAGATTTTTCTCTCGTTCCAGGTTTATCAAGCTTATTCCGCTACTACACTTGACACGAGACAGTAAATTTGACTTAGGTGAGGTACTATGAGGTATACACAGAGCTGAAATTCTTTGTGGATAGAACAGGATATTGGCAGGGTAAAATCAACTCCGGCATATTCTCTGCACGCTTCTACTACCGCTCTACTTCAGTGGTTCTCAGTCACCCCTGACCTCACAGATTTTGCGTCTGTAACCTACTACCTGTGTATGTAAAGTAGCGGGTCAAAAGTGACGGAATGCGTTAGCTTGTTTGTTTATTTTAACCATACTATATCCACTATACCTAGAGTACGATAGCGCCCAATTCCCCTCCCCTTCCGGAAGACAGTTAGGTGGGAGAGATCCCCTTCCTCTACCGTTCTTCTCCTCAATATGAATCCACTTAATCCGCTCAATCTGCGTTGATCGGCTAACAACTGCTACTATCACAAAAGAAACGAAGCAGAATGATCGATCGTAAACAAAGAAAAGTAGAGTAACATGCTAGCTTTCTTAGTGGCGCAGGAACTTCCCCACATCTGTGGCTGCGAGGAAGTCACTCCCACCTGGCCACACTTCTCCAAGGAAAACAGCTCTGATATCTGCACATTCCGACACCGTTCCGCTTTCCAGCCCGTTACTCGTCCAATTACCTTCCAGAGAACCTGCTACTCTCTCTTCCACTGCCTTTAGTTGCGGAAGAGATACTCTAGCCTTCCCGCACCATCAGCACTGATCGTCATCTCGCATGTGGAAGCGCTCCAGATATGCGATCGTTAGAGTGTATCCGCATTTCAATTGATAGTATCTAACCACCACGGACTTTTGTTCTTCATCGGAATAAGCCGCCCATTCGTCTCCGTTTCGATATCCGTAGTGTTTCCTGCATCTCTCAGCTTACCACTGTTGCTGTGCGGCTGCTCTCCATTCCGATATCCTCGCTCTATTAGCCGCAGACGCTGAACAGTCCGTGTTTCCGTGCTAACGCCGTACAGATGCCACGCCCTTTTCAGAGAAGCTCCACTCAGACTGCTCTGATCCTAGTCAAATATTTCCGTATACTTTGCTAGACCGTACTAGCGCGAGCTCACAGACACGATCATTGAGATGAATGCTACCCCATTGTAAATTTAATAAGTCTCGAATCACTTTCTACCACGCTGCTGGCTGCATCAATAGCTTTCACAATTTCTGCTGTTATGAACTGTTTGACTCTTGGGGTGCATTGTATCGCAAAGTGTTTTACCAAATGGCGGTGTGATAAACTACTTCAAATTTTCGACATATTCCTCGCTCTGTAGGCCCTAGGATTTGGCCGTTACTTTTTCCTGTCAAAATCTTGCATATATCATTTAGATTTGCTTCTCTTCTAGTCTTCGGGTTTATGGCGTGAATACCTTTCCAGCATCACTCAATATAGAGCGTGACCGAGTTCACAATTTCGCCTGCTGTAATAGCAGATATTCAGGTTGCGCTCACGCAGAAGAGACCTCCAACACTGTAGAATCCCTTTGCACATACCCCAGCGTCAAGCCGTCAAGCGGACTACAGTCTAACAGAAATATTTCAAGGCAAAGCAGCAAACAGCAATCCCCAGACGATGATGAACTTTATGTTGGCGGTCGACTTCAAGCAGTTATTTCTGGCGGGTACAACCAGGCCCGATTGTCTCGACCTCTGTTTCAGACCATTCAGAAGGGACAGTATCTACTATCATGACTGGCGTGATTTCATAAAGCTGTAAACTAGAGAGTAACGTGGATCGCGGACTGCGTTTATTCGGACTAAGGCCCTTAGCAGACTTTCACGGCCAAGTGTACGGTATCTATGCCAGACATAAGCGGGGCAGGCAAATGGCTTGAATTCGTTGATGCTTGGGATTGACCTACATGAGCACTTCAGCTACTTCTTTTCACTGCTATTGAGATAGCTGCTTCCGGCATTGTTGGTGAGAGCGAAATTCTAAGGATCAAGGGTTGATCTGCCTCACGGTTTGCATCGCCATGTCCTAGGTGAATGTAGGTATGCTCCTGTTAGTCACATACGCCAGATATAACCTGAATGAGGAGGAATCTTCAGTAGTCATAGCATTAACGTTTTGCCTCTGGGTCTGAAAAAGAAGGATGTGGAATTAGTACTGAAGGGTGCACGAGTGAGAAAGGCCACTAGGGAGTATAGTAATTACTACGGGCGGGGATTCTAAGTTGCTCAACTCAGTAATGATACACTGCTTTAAGAGGTCACGAAATCGAGGGATCCATCATCCATTTTATCATCATTGACAACCAAAAACACGTTGCTCTACACCTCAGCTCCATATTTGGCATTATCTATCCAAGTTGTCATACTATGGTATCTACTATTCCGTCCACTCCTTATATCACTCACTTCTCCAGCTGTAGCTGCAGTATTTCATCGTCCTACTTCAGCCCTCACGTCTGCCGTCACCGGACCTTGCGCCGCTGGTATCATTACCATCCTGCGTCCCAGAGTTCCGCTTTGCAACTTCTCACTAAGAGAATTAGTCGTCAACACTCGAGTACAAGCGACTTTCTGTAGGTATTTACCTTTCAAGAGAATCTTTCAGTGTATCCAAAGCGTCAAACTGCAACTCTGTCTGCACATAATTCGCTTTGAAGTCGGTATGGCGCAGACGATGGCCGGTAAACAACTGCAGCGCGGAAATAGCTGTTCCTGTTCTTCCATGCCCAAATCCACAACATACTAGGGTAGTTGCAGAAGATGTGAAGCTGCGGCTTATTGTATCGAAATCTGTAAGAGTGGGTGCGTGATAGTCTTGAACGTAGACGTGCGTATAAGAAATGCGGTTCGTGAGCAGTAATCCAAGCTCCATCAACGACAAAGGATACGAATTCAAGCTGATGACATTGGTGATGCCATGAGAAACAAGAAAGCTAATGGCTGCGGAATCCATATTCTGATCTTCGTCGTGGGAAACATAGTGGGGTGCGGAAGAGCGGGCGAGGCGGCCAGGGATCCCCCATTCGAAGCGTCTGAATACTGGTTCCTCGAGTTGATGCAAGCCGATTATCGTGTTGCTATATTTCACAGCTTTCAGGGATGTTCCATTGCTACCAGGTTCGAGCTGGACCGCAAGAAGACTTTCATCGACAGAAACAAATAGCGTGTACCCTCCAGAGCTCAGACGTGAAAATGTGAGACACTCCCAAGCCTTCAAATGCTGTGCAACACACGTCATGACGCCAGTGTTCCTAAGCGGCCCGGCCCGGCCCGGCCTCCATTCTGAAAGCCTGCGCTAAGGGCGGCCTGGCCCGGCCTGGGTTAGAAGCCGCCCGGCCTGCACGTGATTTAAAAAACCTGCATCGGCCTGCATAAGCCTTGGTCTGGTTGATGGATGGAATACGGCAATGGCAGGGCTACGATGATTGAGTTGGATATGGTTTATATTTCGTACTTTTGAGACTTTCTTAGTAAAGGCAGCAGAGAATCTTTCGAACAAAATATTCTGTTTAGGCTTAGTCCGCCAAGAAAAGCCGCCCGGCCGCCAAGAAAATGCCTGCAGGCCCGGCCCTCATTTAAAAGCCGCCGCTAAGGGCGGCCCGGCCCGGCCTATGCAAAGCCTGGCTGGCCTGGCCGCTTAGGAACACTGCATGACGCCCCCCAACCTCATGACGCCCCCCAACCATCTGCCCAGATATTTCCCGTCCCAACGTTGATGAAGCCGAAGTGGTTGTTTGCGTCTTTGACGCACTTCCAAATCTGGGTAGGGTCGCCAGTGTACGGTCGGATACGAGGATTGTCGCCTTCCGCAGTGAAAACATTTTCAGTTCCGTAGATACTAATTGTAAACCTTTGGTCAGCCTCGAGGCAACTGTCGCCGTGACCTGTGTTGAAAGCAAAAGAGAAAGGATGAAGAAGCTCAATTGTCTATCGATACAAGAGAAGGAAAACGCTAGACTTATATACAGAGAAAAGACCATACTCGGCGAAGCCGAGTATCACAACCGAGTCCGAAGCCGACTACCAGTGCCGAAGCTAGTCCTCCTCCTCAGCATGGGGGCAGGCGAGGCCCATGGGGGCTACAAGCCACCGGCCTGATGCCCGCAGCCTTAGGCCGATGCGGGCTGTAGGCCCCCGGACGCCACCGAAGCCACCGGGCCAAACCTGATGCCAACAACCTGGTGGACGCATTGTGTTGTATCAGGGCGATAAGGTACTGCAGATAGATGATTGTACGGTAAAGATTGTGTACGGAAGGCGTTATGGTATTGACTCGAGTTTGGAATGAGATCCAGTCCGGATGAAAATAGAAATAGAAAAGACTGAGGAATGGGTTATTTATACTGGTGCACACACTCCCTGAGTAGAAAATCGGGTTTGCAGGTCAGGGCGTAGATCTGGGTGTTATATTAGAATTAGTATTTCATGATTGCACAGGATTAAATTAAGCAGGTGGTAGTTCTCAACTACCATCGTCCTTCCCATCGATCTTCCCAACTCAAATCATATTATTATAAAGGGGTGTCACCATCCCTGTACCGCATGAACTGTTCTAGGATCTTGTGGCGTGGTGGCTCTCTTGATGTGTTGTCCCTGCGAGATTACGTTGATGCAATATGTCCGATGCGTCGGTTTTGTGATCGCCGATAGATGAAGCGCACTATTAGCAGGTCTTATCTAGCCGGTGATCGGGAGGGGCAGGGGAAGCGGCCTCTGCCGTACTCTAGAATTTAGATATAGTGAATGCAGTAAGATTAAATTATAAAATAGACAAAAAACTGTGCTATCAGTCATTGATCGTAAATTGCACTACAATGATGGAATGATCGATTCCAAATAGCGTAGTAAAAGGATCCCTTGACAGGATTTGCTGTGCATAGTAACGCATTTCGATGTAATCAATGAATTCAAATAGAAATATAAAAGTTCATGAGAAACATGCTGCCCAGGATGTAAAGATCTACCCTAACCCTAACGACATTCTATGCCATAGATACGATGCATACAACCTAACAAGAAATATCGGATTCAATAATGTACGGAGGATTGGAGTTGTCGAGGCCGACTCCTGTACGATATATACCAACAACTAACCGATCACCTAATACTCTGTCACAGCTGTACGGTACAGATGCCTGTCACTGCGAAGATCTATGGCTAACAGCCTGACTATGTAAGGTGAACGAATGATAGTCTGCAATAAGCATGTGGGTGTCGAGCGGATAAAATGAAAAATTTCCTGGCGGTGCAATGGAAGTGGTAACGACACAACGAAAACCTGTAGGGGTTTGAACAGTCTCTCGATTGCGTTTATGTATGCATGTACAAATTGCCCTATCCTGGTTCATGACGTTGTCAAGAATGAAGGTGAACCTTGTTGGCGCGCACAGACCACACCTTATCCGATCGTATCCGTCCCCGCAAAACTACTTGCTATAAGGGTAGAAGCAGGGGAGCTTCCCCACCTCGCCGGCTATCCAGAGGGGGAGGATAATTAGGCACTGCCATACTCTAGCGAGAGTGCATATAGAATGATTAAAACAACCAAACAATAACTACTAACTATTGAGACCAAACACCGAGTAACTTGGCATTAACTTGGAGGCACCCACACTTACCCTTAATTCTTCGTTTGATTTTTGCGCAAACTTCTGATGTAGCGAGTTATCGACGGTGCAATGTTTGTTTAATGCAGTTAGTGTTAGCCGGTGACGTATACACTATCCGGACGCTGTGCGGTGTCGGAAAACTTAGTGGTGGGTTATCGACAAACGCTAGATCAGGTCTTACTAAGTCATAGGGGCAGGTCTTACCAAGTCGCTTTGTAGCACTTATCATAGTGCCTCGTCGATTTGTTGAAGATCTAGTGCCAAAAACTGACAAGATTCGGGGTGCCAAGAGTTTCAAATAGTGGCAAAGGTATACCCGAAGATTATCTGTATATATCTGGTATTTCACCTTCTCTCTTCTCTACCCACGTACACAGTTCTCTCCTCCATATCGCAATATCATGAAATATGAGGTGGAATACGTTCTCCTTTAGTCAAGATGTTCCATAACTCGCCATCATTTACCTATCAGTTCCTACATGTTAAAACTACCCATCCAGAATGTGCAGGCACCGTGAATGACCCTGGTCATATTCTATCACCGGAGCAGGAAAGAAATTGTTTAAACAGCCGTGGAACAACAACGGCTCTGAATACCCACTTACTCACTCCAGTACCAGTGCACATCCTGGTAATGGTTCATGGGATTTCCCTATGGCTTGGTTAAGTAAACTCAACCAACTAAAAAATCAGAAGATAAAAAGGTTCAAAAATACGCAGAGTTTGGAGCGCCAGCCACAACTACCTCTCTTAGAGTCACAGAATCATCCCTACGGTGAAATTTCATCAACTTGCGGTCTTCTCAACTGCCCGTCCAGGATTATTTAGGATAGGAAATAATGGCAAGACGGTGTTTATTTGAAGGTAGGATAAAAACTATGCTGTCATTTTGAGGAAAAATGGAAATGGAGCGATAAGACGGTTGGGAATACTACGTTGCCTTTCTAGGTTGTTCCTTGCAGTCCCCGGCAGATATCCATCAATAATGAAATTCAGTTGTAACATGAGTTGAATCATACAAACCCTCAAACTTACGCACACTATGTTTTACAATTCTATCAATTACCGTTCATTCACTCATCTCTAGGTATATAAACACTGAAATGCTTGATGTTGGCCGAGGACAGTGGATGTTTTGTTTGTTTTAATCATACTGTATTCGCTCTACTTAGAGTATGACAGTCCCTTAAACCCCCCCGCCTCCGGGCTGGCCGGCTAGATGGCGGAGCTCCACTCCTGCTACCCGTCGTCCCCTTCTGATAAAAGAAAGAAAGAAAGAAAGAAAGAAAGCAAACGTCTGAAAGACGGTCAAAATAGAATACAAAGGAAAAAGGGATGAAATCAAGGAGAGCCCGCCGGATCTTACCCCTCCGTCCATTTTGGGCGGGAACTTCCCGACATCAGTAGCCGCCAGGAAGTCCATCACCGCTTTATCGCACTTCTCCATGGAGAGCAGCTCAGAGACTTGCACGTGTCGGCATCGGCCTGCTCTCCACCCAGTCGCTTTTCCCACCTCTTTCCAGAGCATTTTCTGTTGGTCTTTCCATCGGCTGCAGTGGCGGAAGAGATGTTCCCGCGTCTGGGCCACCGACCTGCCTCCGCCGCCGAGGACAGTGGATGTCGGCTGGGGACAGTGCTTTGGCCATTGTCAGTTGAGACTCTGTATCTGTAGCCTCGTACCCTGGCCCTTGATCTCGCGTGATTTTACACTAACCGAAATGGTGAGTCTGATCCAAATTGAGATTGTGAAGAAGTGAGGCGAAAGGGCCTGGAGACATCATTCCACCAAAAATTCAAATTACCTTCTGAGAGTTGAGCTATTGGGGGGCATTAGTTTACATCACCTGAGTCAATGCTGAGCATTTTTTAAAGAATTCCACCACATGGGTGCTTACTGCAGCCTTAACCCGAAGCTGATCCGAATCATTGCTAGCTTGACCCGGTCACTCTCACTCACTTTGAAGCACAAATTTTGCCTGACTTGCTTAGTGCCCCATATCAATTGTGATTCTTTTACCCCAAACTCTTCTTTCCGTGCAAACCTAGCTCATCCCATGATGTTGAAATTTTCACTGGGTTGACCTATGTACTTTGTATGGAGAGATGTCTCCAGGCTCTCTCACAACTTTATTCCTTTGAAACACTATTCCCTTTTTGTCACATCCATTTTCATCTTAATGCAACTGAGAGCCTGATGCAAGGCCACTGTTTCTGCTTGCTGCAGCACCGTAGGTCAGGCACCAAGAGGATAGAGCGTTGTACTTTCCGAAACTATGCTGGATGTTGGCTAAGGATTTAGCTCGAAGGCCATCGGAGGTAAGGCGGGTACGAGATTAGCCACGTGATTTAACCCGCAGGCCATCGGGACTAAGCTAAGGCATGCACTAGACTTAGCGGGCTTAGTACGGTGCCGATTTCGCTGCGAGCTTAGCGTGGTGCCTATCTCCCCGTGAGCCTCGACCCTCAGCCCTGAGTAGTGCTTTGCTCATGATGCTTCGTTCTTAGTGTTTCGTTCTTAGTATGATTTCGTTTCTTATATACTGTACCGGCCACTGCGGTTCGGACGTCAGCAGTCAGCACGGGGTGTCTGTCCAGCTGTTTTTATGCCTCTGTCAGCGTCAGCAAGCCAGTGTCCAAGCAGTAAAAGTTGTCAGCACCCTCAAGCTTAATTCTGTACTAGACTCTACATTTATAACAGGTCCATATTGAGGGTATTGTCCCGCTGGGCCCACTCTTTACCCCACCCGTTCTTCCTGCACTTCTTTGACACGCCCCGAATTGAGAATATTTTCACCATTATCATAACCCTGTCCATCTCTTGTGGAGCTGTCAGCACTGGCTGTCCAAAACGAAATTACCTGTCAGCAGCAGACAGTGTCCGAACCGCAGTGGCCGGTACAGTATAGGTCTATATTATTCTCTCTTTGTACGATAGACAGACAAACTATCAGTATCTTTCATCCTGTTTGGTGGTTGCTCTCAACACTGGAAGGATCGTTTTCTTCTGTTTGACTGTTTGTTGTATGTTTCTCGATTTTGCGGCTGCTGCTATGTTTCTTGTTGTTTCAATTATTCAGTCATACATATAAGCAGTAGTGGCAGCTTCATTAAGTAGAATTCATAGTAGTCCAAATAAACTATCCAATTAACTCCAAGCTAACTAACAGTCTGGAAGCACGAGATTCCCCATCGGCATATATCTCTAGTCGCTCTCCATCTCTCTTGTCTCTTACCTTAGTCCAGTGTTCGAAACGGGGCCAGGACTGACACCTCCAGGCTTGGCCGTTGATGCGGCTGACACTAGAGATGGTTAGGGTGCACAACTGCAGTGTTGTCAACCGTCCCGTCCGTCCTGAGCTAGGAAGGAACGGCGCCGTCTTTTTTGAGACCAGACGGGGACGGACGGAAGGGACGGCCGTGTTGGCAAGGGTTTTGGCCCGGTGGCTTTTGTGGCGTTTGGCCTATGGCTGCGGGCATGAGGCCAGTGAAGTCAACCGTCCCGTCCGTCCGGGATCACTGCGGACGGGGACGGACGGCAAAGTCGCCGTCCGTCCAAGGGCAGGACGGAAACGGCGCAGTCTTTTTGAGGCAGGACGGGGACGGACGGCAATGACGGCCAACTAGCCGTCCCCGGCCGTCCTCTACCGACATCCATGGATCTCCTGTATTGTACATTATAATATCTCATAAAACAAGTTACATCTACTTTGACCTCGAAGCAAGATCATTCAGCATCTGCTCCATCTTGACCATGCCTGACTCTGTTGCTCCAAAGATTAAGCCTTGTTTCACCCAGGATTTCAGACACTCAGAAGCCTCAATGATATCATCACCCAAGCGATTTCGTAGGTCACTGATAAGCAACTTCGCACTGCTAAATAGACGCTCTGGTTCATCTGACATTGCTGGAATACTCATCAGCTCAACACCCATTTGAGCAAGAAGTGTCTGGCGTGGATCATGCTCTGAGTGGGTGTATCTTCAACCATTATATACACCTAATTCGCACCTACTCATGCTATAGCACTGTAGCTAGATACAAGTGTCACAGCACCCCTGGCATGGGTCCATGTATATTTCTTACCGCGCGCTCTCAGGGCTATTTTCGATGTCGGCCAGGGACGGTGAATGACTGCCGGGGACGGCAAAGTCGCCGTCCCCGGCAAGTCCCCGGCCGTCAGGCCGTCATTGTGGAGTAAGGACGGGACGGACGGCCTTGGCGCCGTCCCGTCCGTCCTGGAGAAATCTCAGACGGCCCACCGTCCCCGGCCGTCCGACGGGACGGTTGACATCACTGCATGAGGCTGGTGGCTTGCGGCCCCCATGGGCCGCCACTAGCCCCCATGCCAAGGAGTAGGGCTAGCCCCGGCAGTGATGCTCGGTCTCCGGATGTGCTACTCGGCTTCGCCGAGTATGCCCTCTTCTTTCCCATATATATTTGCCTGTCTTTCTCTCTCTTTGCTCTTTAGACAATCACTTTTGTACGATAGTCAATTCAATATCTCTATTCGTACTCGATTGATCTCAACAGGCCGTTGACGGTAAATTTCCGTCATCGGCTGACATCCATTGATGATTTGCGAGTCATCATACATAATAGATATTCTGTTGTAATAAGTACATTTCTCCACTATCTTGACTGAAGCAAGATCCTTCAACATCTGCTCCATCCAAACCTGAATGTTTACTACTGATTGAGAGTCTAGAAATATAGATCAATCTATCTATATCTTGTACCGCGCACTCTAGAGTTACAGTATATGTATTAATTGTAACCGCCCGATGTCGGCCGACCTGCCGTCCTGCAGATATTGCGGACGGACGGGACGGTTGACAACACTGCACAACTGCAGAAAGCACGGTATTACCTAGCATTTGACATGCGCTTAAGCCACAGTTTAACCGAGCGATGTATATCTGTGCTCGTATATGTACACGATCTCTGTATGCATCCGCAAATGTTCGTCATCAGCTAGCGCGCATATGTGCTCAGCGGGTACACATATATGCCCACTCAGCTGGTCATCCCATCAACGCAGCTACGTACCTTCAGCTCAGCTGAATGCCTTACGCCCATATCCGTAAGTCCTACCGAGGTTATAAGCAGGGGTCTCAACGGTCCAGGGCGACTATAGTCTTTCGGGGCCCGACATTGCCATCCCATCCCGGTCTTCGCTTCTGTGGACTGGTCCGTCCGGGGAAGGTGTAAGCTGCCCTAGGGCCCTATACAGGTACCTATAGGGGACTGGCTGCTATCTGGAGTAGGCATTTGGTGGTGGCGCAGGTGTTTATGCCAAATATGGGCCTCAAAACTAGCTGTAGGGGTGCAGTAATGCCGTGAACTAGTTGCATGTGCCTTAAAGCGAGCGTTTCAGGTGCTGCAATACTGGTGGAGGGCCTGAGTACGAAAAAACGGCCTAAAGTAACATGATTCCCAGAGCTTCTCATAGTTGGCTTTTGTATGTCATGACATCATAGAGACTGCATGGCCCTGTAAGTGTTGATTCAAAGAACCTCTTGCCCTAGTCTCAAACGGTCCAGAATTTTCTACCCCGAAAAGCATAGTCCAGTCCCAGGCACAGACGAGACGGACTATTGCGATGCCTGGTTGTAAATATACATGGAACATTTACTTATTGTATTTGCGGTCAGAATTAGGAGTACGTGGCGTGGAGAGAGATGTAGCAGGCCTTCATTAGCGTTTTGCGGGTTATTTCTTGTTCTAGTCAGTTTACGGATGTTGTCAAACCGCAAAGTAACTGGCTCGTTGAACTGACTAGTCACATCGTTGAGGGATAAAGCCGATGGTAGCGAGAATTGGGAGAAAACTAGCTTGTCTTTCTCTGCTGACAAAAACGACAAAAGTTAGTCTAATTAAGTTAATGAATATTTGTCTGATTGCAAAGTGATGTATTCATCAAATATACATGATTTGTTGCTCTTTTTTGCCTCCCAGTCTTTGATTTACAACATCTTTAAGATCGATTCAGCAGTGTTAAAAAAACACCCAAAAAATGCCAAAAATCAATGTCTTCTGACAGCCATTCTGTCAATACTAAAACATATTAAATTCAAGACCAGGAGCTGATATAACAATGAATTATGCATATTAAATGTATACAGAAATTGAAGATCAGAGTAATTGTTACTCATTTTTTGCCAAAATTAACACTTCTACAGTTATGTTACTCAGATCTGACAGTTTGATATATACAAGGTGGGACTTCGTTCAAACACTGGTTACACTACCGCAAGTTATTATTTGTGAACAATCAAGTACATGTCACATTGTCATGTTCCCGGAAATACAATAACCCTAACCCACGTAGTGTTGGCAACGGGTCCAGGTTTGGACCCCAAAAACACATCAGTTCGTTTCCTGACCCGTCCAAAAATCTGACCATTTGACACTTGGCGGGCCAAACCCAGAAGCGTATCTGTCAACCCGCAGCTTTCATTCGGTTTGGCTTGACTCGTCGGTTACAATCTCCGGTTCTGCATTTCTAGTTTCACATTTATGGTTGCATTCTGACATGCTACAGTGAATGGTAGTATATTGACACTGGGAACTTACGATTGATTTTCGAAGTGTTGGCCGCCTTAATGATTAAAACGATTAGACACATGCCCCCTACCATATCCAGACAATGAGCATCAACAGAGTGTGAATAATTCTTGGTCATGTATCTTGGATAATCTGGTGGCGTCAGGTTGCAAAAAGTTATAAACACAGTATGGGCTGCCTTTATAGGGAAAAGAGAAGGTTAAATACTCCCTGCACCATCAGGAAAATGAGCGTCAACGTAGTGTCCACAATTGATGGCATTCGATCATGGCTAATCACGGTGTGATGCGGCCATTGTTGCTGGTATACTTGGTTTTGACTGTTTGGGAATGCGAGAAGGCTCACGAATACTTAAGGGTACCTCGGTAAATGAAATGAGTTGTTACAGTCTGTAAGGGCATTTATGCCTGCATTTGGCCTCATAGGTATACGTATGGTAATTATAGAAATAGGATTGCAAACGTGGATGCGAGTGATATTAGATGTAGATGTGTCTAGGTAAGATTATCGCTAGAGATCTATGGCTGGTGGCAAGTCAGCTATATAGAATGGCCGTTACCCAGCCCAGGGTCACGCGCCGCCGTTACAGTATTCCCCGCATTAGGCGTAGACGGTCTGGGCTGCATAAACCATATAAGAGACAAGGAATGGAACGGAAAGCATTATACAATCATACCATGTATGTACTTGTACATGCTCAAAAGTCCACCTACTGATTGGCACAGTACAGAAGCCTTGCGGTGGATCCGGTGCACAGGGAAACTCCACCTCCCATTGAGTGAGATCCGGAGGTGGTAAGACTCGTGCCGACGCCATTTATTCCGGGCCGAGATCCAATGAAGTGATACGTATGGAGAAGAGAAGAGCAGAGAAGAAAAGAAACAGAAGAAAGGAACACCCAATTGATAACTTTCATCCAGTCCTGAGTTCTGAAACTCTATTGACCCATTTCCTCTGCTCCCAAGTCTCGGACCTCAATTCCTCCCTATCTCCACTCCGCAACTCATATAGTTACCTGGCATCCAGTACCGCACTTGTAGCTTGTGTTACTCGGCGTACGTCATTGTCGGAATTGGTCACTGTGGTAGAACATCCACTCATGACTTGGCATGGATGGGAGCTTCCGCTTCCGGCATGGGTCGTTGCCGTCGGTAGTCATTAATCGTATACGTCAATCATATAGTCTCATCTTATTTGTTGAACTCTAGCAAGTGAGCTTCTCTAAATATGGTTATACTTACCAAGCTCAAGGGCACTGGCGCTATCTGAGCTCTGTGCAGTGCTTCGGCGTGGTCGGGAGAATATATCATGCAGCAGGTACTAATCGGTAAGTGGCATTGACTTGATAATCGTCTGTGGAAGTCCGCTTCGGTGACCATCTGGTTGACTTCATAGTTGCTCTCGATAGGCAGCTTCGGTAGAATCTTAGTCAACATACTAGACTTGCCTCTCGGCGTACTCTTGACTTGTCGGTAGGACTTCTTGTTAGACTTGTTGGTGTGTGTCTTGGCAGGCAACCTGCAGGTGGGCGTCTGACATGTCCGTAGGACTTGATCGTGTAGACACAGCTATCTCCCTTTTTGAAATCTCGTTGCTCCATTGACAACTGCTCAATCATATTGAATGTCAATTGCGATCGGGGCTCGCTTGCAGTGTGACTTTGATCTCCGAATGGATATTAGGATTGATTGGTCATTCGATACGCAATTTGGTTTGGTTTTCACGTCATTTGGAGACTATCTTCCTTCGGCTTCGGTCATCCTTCTGCGTCGCCCGCTGTGCAGTGGCTATCCTGACTTGCTCTGCCTGTTGATGTACTGTCATATGAGACGTCCCAATGTGCTCAATATAGACATCATTGCAACGGCTATGCCTTGTTGTGACTTGTTCCACCTGTTGACGTACTGTCGTATGAGGCATTCCAATGCGCTCAATATCGACGTCAATTGCAATGGCGCCGTGTCCTGACTTTGGGCAATGATGAGATCTTTCGCTCCTCGTATCATCATAGCCGTCGGTTATCATATGTGACTCGCTGGTGACCATTTGAGGGTGGTAGAATACGCCAATTGCATTGGCGAGGGTGGTATATCATTGATTCATATCTGACACATAATCTTTCACAGTAGGTGGTCATACTCACCGCGATAGGAGCGCGCTTCTGCTCTCGTAAAAGCAGCTTTCCATATGCGGATTCCGGCATCTCTTGATTCGGCATTTGGTAGTCTGGGTGGCCCGCTTCTCGGTAACTGTCATTCGGATGATAGCTTCGGTGCGTTCTTGGTCAACTTCTCTTGGCCATCATTGTAGGCAGCGTATTGAGTTTGGTATGCCGTTCAGCGATAGTTTTTTGATCCTTCAGTACGTCATTCGGTAAGCGTTTCGGTCAGTGGCTTGGTATGGTAACGCTCTTGGTCATTCTCTCGACCTCCATGTGAAGTCCTTCTGTAGTGCAATCCGTCCCTGTGAGATCTCGGTGATCATCTCTTGGTTGTTATCTTTACTATCACTTGTGATACCATTCGGTAGGCTATTCAGTACGCTCGGTAGTCATATTCAATCTCTTTGGAGACCAATTCGGTAGCGATATCGCAGTCATTCGATATCGCGTTTGGAACGGCCTCGGTTGCAATATTGCAGTTGTTTGATATCTTGTTCGGAACTGCTTCGGTAGTCTATTGCTTTCGTTCGGCATGGATCAAACTTGTTCGATGTGGCATCTCTCTAGTGCTTGTACATGTCTACTGGATGTCCGTTGTATGCTAGGTGAACTTATCGTCTTAGATTGCGGGGTGCGCTCACTGGGTCTCCTCGGGGTTTGCTTGTCGATTCATCTGAAGGTCTGTTTGCCATCACATCACTTGACTGGGGGCACTTATCGTCGTTCTCTAAGTCCACTAGCCGATTCATTTCCAGGTGCACTAGCTGCTGCTAGCCTTCTCAATTGGTGAATGTAGCTTATGGTGCTTTGTTCCTGCACTTCCGGGACGGTAATTGTGTGTGGTAGGGGTTGTTTGAGATTCCGGTACGGTCATCCCCCTATTTTGCAAGTCGTTGCTCCACCCACGACTAATCTCAAAAGGCTTCGTAAGGACCAACAATTGGAAGGGCTTAATTCGGAAGTTGATTTGCAGTAGTCGAATGACATCGTGGTTGTATTGCTGGGGATCGCCGAGTCTGAGTAGGGATCATTTTCGGGAATATTCTTGATAATGTAACCTCCAAACACATATGGCATTGTATTCCGGATTGTAATCATCATTGTATTCGGCATTGTAATCGGCATTGTAATATCTGCCGTATGGGACTTGATTTGGTCCCTTGAATAGTAGTCGGGATTGCACTCGGTACTGCAAGGCCCTCAGTACATATGTCTGATTCTCCACATTCAATTGCTATTCTCGTAGGCCATTATCGAAATTATATATATTAGGTAGGGTAGAATGACACATATCTTCGTGGATGTCACCATGGTCAAGAATTCATTGTCATCCATCTCTGAGCATCTCCGGGATGGGCATATTGGCACTTGTCAGTCCAATTCACATAGTCTCAATGATAGCTTCTTGCAGCGACGTCGTGCCCGTGCTTCCAATCGCTTCATCAGTCTTCGGCGTGCTTAGGTGGGCGCTTCACTCACAATTGTCATTTGTCTTCAGGGTTATCTCCGAACTGCTCCATCTATGTTAGCCAAAGAATCAAGGAAAGATGGAAGTGGTGGAAGGGAATATCCAAGAGGCCTTGTCATTAATGGTTCGCCCATACAGGCGCCAAGACCCACCATCTGGTCACTCCCTGCGGGTCTTGGCGAAACGACAGCAGTCATTCAAGTCTCTCCTCGGAGGGGCTCTTCGGCTGCAACAATCACCATTGCTCTCTGCTCGTCGCGTCCAGCGCTTGGGTCTGTATTCTCACCTGGTTAATCCAGAGTGATAACTTCCAAAGTCGCTCCCAGCAGTCCTATGCATTCCCCAGTCTGTCGGGCAAATGTTATGACGACTTCAATGCTACTTAGATGATCATCGAATGCACTTTCTTCGACTGTCTGTATACCCGGACCGCGCCCCAGAAGCTTGTCTTGACGTTATCATCTACGGCTTCTGAAACCTTCGATGCCACTGCCGTAGTCATCGGTGTCATTCCTCCGCTCAACTTGCACTCGGTGATCGCAGGGAGTCAATCAAGCCCAGTCGATGTCAGGATTGTTCATGGAACCATGCTAAGCCACATACTAAATGATATGCACGTATTGGTACGACTAGCACGACTGATTTGTATACTGGTGCGAGCTAGTCCAAGCACTAGACTGTGATCTGCATTTTCCAGTGTCCTTTGCATGTTGCATCACACCTCCGGTCATGGCGAGGGTGATGATCAGTGCCACCTGATGTGATATCCTAAGTCACGTGAGAAGCCTCAGTGTCATAATGGAGCTGGTTGCACCGCACACGACAATAGCCAGTACGTATTACCTCTCATCCTTTGTGTCTCCGCTGTACATCGTGAACTATTTGTGCCGAATCGGGTGTTTCAGTAACGCATAGATATGGGCTTAACTATCTTGCCCTCGGGCTCTCAATGACAAATCTTGATTTTAATAACATCTGATGTGGTTGAACTTCGTCCAGAGTCATCATTAGTGCCTGTGACGCCAACTTTAGTTTTTTCCTGGCTGAGTGTCGAAAGCTCGTTGGCGCTTGATTTGTTGATTGCCAGTTCGATTGTCCATAATACTTGTGCTCTGAGGTCATCATAGTCATTGTAGTCCCTGTAGTTGGAGTAGTCGTAGGCGGTCTGCAGAATTGTGTCGGCCTTTGACCGTAACTCCACATCACGCTGCGCAATGTATCGCCAATATAAGTTCGCTTCAATCGAGGCTACGCTTCTCATCCTCATCGTCCTTCAATGGTAGGGTGCCATCTGCGCAAGTGCACAATGCTCCTCCAGGCTTTCATGGCGGTAAGAGTGGTTGATTTGGGGAAAGATCCTGCGGCGCAGGTATTCATCGCTCGAGTAGTGTATCTGGACGTATTTGTAAAATACTTCCGCAAGTGGGCATCTTCGAGGATGCTATAGCTGTAGGTGTACACGCCAACTGAGATAGGTGCACTTCGCTCAATTGGAAGACATGTGGTTCTGACTGTGCTAACTCATAAATTGTCTGACTTCACCTTGATTCTCAACATGGCTGCATTTAGGGGTCAGGTCGCTCCGTCCATTGTAGGTGCTTCAGCTCGTGATCGCGCTCAATTCATTATGTCCTGTACTCGTCATCATTGCCTTTAATGTCGGTGGGCACGCCTTATGCATCAATTGGTCTGTTTGTTCTCTAGGTTTCAGCTATAAATTGACGCGGTCATGGGTGCAAGCGTGACTGCTCTGGTATCTGGTGGTTGGTGGCAGCCATTGGACGTAATTGATGACATCTTGAACTCATCTGGATTGATCATATACGATTTTGGCATTGGCTATGTCTAATAGTGGGTTCCTGTACGGGAGATATTCAATGTCGTCATTGCCGGGGACGCACCATGTGCGTCAAGTAGGCTTGATCTCTACTCCGCTGCCATGAGGGGTTGAATTGAATGATGAAACGGTCAATACTTCGTACGTCGCAATAATGATCCTTCCATATCTCGTTTGGATGGCAGTAATATCAATTGTGGACTCCATGCTGTCTTGTCGGAAAAGGCGTAAACTCATCAACTCATAATCCTGTGAGCGAAACGTATCCGTTTACTGAAAAAGCGATACTAGTGTACGGGCACATATGCCTGCGTTTGGCCTCATAGGTATACGTATTGTTATTATAGCAATACAGTTGCAAACGTCGATGCGAGCGATACTAGGTGTAGATGTGTCTAGGTTAGATTATCGCTGGAGATCTATGACGCGTGGCGAGTCGACTATATAGAATGGCCGTTACCCGGCGCCGGGTCATGTGCCGCCGTAACACTGTCCCAGAGCATATGGCGGGAATATCCCATACCAATGAGCCAATGATGGTTGTCATTTTCTAGTTTATGGATGTGTGTGATTAAGCACCACTCATATTGCCGAAGATGAGAGACCAATACAGGTTGACACTGCGTTGACGCTCCTTTTCGTGATGGGGCAGGGAGTGTTTCACATTATGTTTTACCTATAACGGAAGCCAATACTTCGTTTATGTCTATATGCAACCTGGCTCTCCCCATATTACCCAAGATACATGACCAAGAATTGTTGACGCTCATTTTCATAATGAGGCAGGGAGGGTGTCACATTATGTTTTACCTAGAAAGCCAGCTAATACTTTGTTTATGTCTATTTGCAACCTGTCTCTCGCCAGATTGCCGAACATACATGACCAAGAATCGTTGACGCTCCGTTGATGCTCATTTTCAAGATAGGGCAGACAGCGTTTCATTTTCTCTTTTGCCTATAAAGGTATCCAATACTTTGTTTCTGACCAGTTGCAACGAATGATCCTCGCAATTACCCATGACACATGCCCAAGAATTTCTGACCTTCCGTTGACATTCATTTTGCCATGAGTGTATCCACAATATGCAATCATTTGATTGGGTGAGGTCCAACATTCACGTTGATTTGGCAGTCTTTCTAGCATTTTCATGTACTTTCTTCTTGATCACTCCGTTGTTCTTTAATAATACATATAAGTATATCCTGTACAATATACTATACAGTATCCTCAGACTCAGAATAATAATAATCGCCAAAACCCCATGCCATTCGATCAATGCTTGTCATCAGTACTAGGTTCGCTCAATACGCTGCTCTGGTCTTTTAAATCAATGTCAACCGCATTACCACACACCAGATAGTATACTCACCAGTGGAGGTTCATTTATCAGTCAGTATATCTGGATCACAATCTGTATCGTGCTCGCTATTCTGGGCAGAGGCACTGAAGGTAAACAATTCAGCACAGGGGAGAGAAGGATGTGAAATAGCATATCCGGCCAGCAAATTGACCAATTGGGAACACTGCTCTTCAGACGTGCTCCTGGTTGGGGTGGGTGGCGTGCCGGGCAGTGGTGGTGTTGGCTCTGGAGTCGGCTGTCTGGGTTGGTTGGGCGGAAGTGCACCGGTTCCGTTGTGCCTCCAACCTGTCTGGCGATTTTTTGCCGTGCCATTTTGGCATGGATGATATCAAGCCATGTGGTTTTGAGAAATCATAGCCGGGTGTCTTTCTATCCCAGTCTTCACCATTTAATGCCTGGGAAACTCAACACCCGGCTTCTTCACTTCTCCGGCCTCGGCCAAACGTTTTTTGATCCGGATTTGCGTTTCCTCTATTGTGGCGCTCAAGACACCTGCATTGTCGATTTTGGCCAAATTGAAGGTCAAGCGCATGTAAGACTGTTCCAGCTGTACCCGACCTTCTTGCCTTGCCATGATAGCTGACATGTTGAAAACTTACAAGAAATTAGTTCAGGCATTGTAACAATATGATGTGCCGATTAGCTCTACCATATACGCATCTGTAGCCTCCCCTAAGGTGATTAAAGCCTGTATCGTCCACTCACAGGTATGCATATCGGGAAATCAGACCGCGAATTTCCTTGATGTGACAACATCATGATGTTCGATTTCGCAGACAGTGCGGACAAATTCTTTCTTCGACCAGGAAGGTTTGCTGTTAGGGGCAGCGATCAATTGGTTGTGTAGCACTCTTGGTACACCCACTGTGCGTTACACAGTTAATTGACGGCCATTTACCTTGATACGCATATACTCACATCCAACTGCAGGCTTCTTCTTATTCTGCCTGTTTCCCATCTTACGGATGAGTTTTAAATGTGAATCTGGAGTTATATGATTGGTGGCAACATCAGCAGCGTCACAGTGGACTAAATGGTGTCTGCGTTCTTGCTGTGTGCCAATGATTGACATATTGGATGTAGCACCCACGAATTGGCTCGATTTCGATCTGGTGTCACCTGCCTTGGGCCGTTGTGGATCTATCATTTGCTGGTATAGAAAAGAAGAGCAAGATGATAATGAAAAGAAGTGGGAAGTCTTGAGGTATGTATAGTTCGCGTCTTGGCAGTGTTAGACCGAGTCTTTATAGAGTACGTCATCACCTGGCTGTGGGTTAGAGCTGGCAGTCACTATATATGCTACGTGTCATCTTAGACTTAGACTCAATCAATCAATTGTCTCACAGGTTGGTCACAACAGGTTATGAGCCCGGGCGCGACCACGATCCGGACACCATTTTCGACCACTATCAAGCGATAATAGTCGAATCACGAACATTCAAACGAGCGAGGCCACAGGGTCCCGGACGCATTGCGAATGCATCCGGGGTCAGGACACCCTACAGACTCAGGAAGACAATTCAACAGTGCAAACGATGCCTCCTCTCAACGAAATCTCAAACTCAACCGTTAAGATGGCCTGCGATGGCTGTGATGGCCGCGATGGCTGCGATGGCTGCGATGGCTTGGATGGCCACGGTGTTGAGTCCTACGGGTATACGAGATTATGGCAACCGAACAATACGTCAACGGGACACATTCGGGACCAGTACGGAGAGCGGTTTGGCAGGACTTTGCGTGAGCATCATGTCAACACCCTCGGAGGACATTGTGTCACACCCTGAAATGAGTTTGGGTCAGCATCGTGTCAACACCCTCGGAGGACACCGTGTCAACACCCTCGGAGGACACCGTGTCAACACCCTCGGAGGAACTCGGGTCACCACCCTCGGATGAGTTCGGGTCAACATCGGCGTCATTAGGATGTGGTCGAAGCGATTTCGTAACAGGTCAACCGGTGGCAAAGCCAAGCAGATCGACATACAGTATGGTATTTGGATAGTCTATAAGAAGTGGGCGGGTAATGGACCGCGGATACTTGGGAGACATCGGCAAACACACGAAACCCCCGGGGAGCGCTGCGGTTGTCCCGCTACAGTGCGCTGGTTATGTGATTTGCGACAGCCTCGAGAGACTTGTGGTGGCAATTGGGACATGAATCCAAGAAGTCTGTGGACTCCTCTACTGTGAGGACGAGGAAGCTTTGTTAGCTGTACAGTGTGTATTGTACCTTCACCCTGAACCTTCAATGACGACAACCCCTCCTCCACCCGGGAGGCCGAGTACGGGGATCCAGGACCTACGGGAATGAGTTTCCTAAGGCTAGCGGACGAAGAGTAACCTATGGAGAAGCCTCTGCGATTCGAATTGCAGCCGTGGAAAAGAGCATCCAATCCGATATCGAGCGTCCGTCACCGTACAACAGCTTATAATCTCTTGTGTTTGAACAGAAATGACGATCAACACTTCCAATTTGTTTGTTGAGCGGAAGTTTGCATCACCGCAGAGAAGCGTCTCCAATTTTGACTCGCTACCGTACAGCAGATTATGACAATTTCGACATGATACCGACACAGGTACACCTTCGCATACACACGCACATACTCGGCTACGTGAGCATCCGCCACCGTATATCAGATTATAAGCACTTGTATTTCAAAGGGAACCGACAATCTTCTGCTTCGTTTGTCGAGCGGAAGTCAACATCACCATGGGGAAGTGTCTCCAATTTTGACACCGACAGCACAACCCATGATTGGGACCGAGAGGCTGCGTACGAGAATCACCAACGCTTCAGCTGGTTGGAGCAGTACATTCCATACAGAACATGGCAAGTACTGCAGGTTTATATATATGTTCCACCACGATACCGATCACAATACAACAGGACTGTATTTCACCTTCGGAGGAGCTGCTGACTGGAAGTCAAGACAGTTGAAGCCGACAGCACAATAGCCTACCCAGTTTAGGCATAGGCCCATGATTGACGCCTCCAATGGCATGACCGGTCATTTGGGAAGAGCTCAGGGCATGGCATGATTTGGCTTCTGTCTTCTGTATGTTTTCTGTCTGTTTTTCAATGGCTTAGTGTTTGACGGATGTGATAACGCCCTGGAGGAGTGTTAGACCGAGTCTTGGTAGAGTACGTCATCACGTGGCTGTGGGTTAGGGCTGGCAGTCACTATATATGCTAGATGTCATCTTAGACTTAGACTCAATCAATCAATCGTCTCGACAGGTTCGTCATAACAGGCAGAATGCGACCAGTAGCCCCCAACATTGTTGTTTTACTCAACATCAATCCTACTGTGGATAGTTGCAAGTTGGAGGGGTTTCCCACCACCTTGAGATGTGCAATAAGTTGGTCCAATGTTGTTTGTTTGTTAACAGTGATATAGTGCGGTGTACGACAGTGAAAACCATATGATTGTCAAATTTAAATAGGACATTGTTCGAGGCAAAGGACGGCGGATGATGTTTGTTGCACATAATTGCTGGGATAATACATGAAACTGACGATAACAATGAATTCATGTTTTACAGTTAGCCTAACTAATCCCGTTTTATTAACTGTCAAAACAAAGATTTTGCTTTGTTCAAGATGACTAAATGTACCAACCTTGACATAATTGATTCAGCTTGCCTCCATATTGGCCATATCTTTAAAAATCCAACATCTTGCCCAACTACAAACTCAACACAAAGAACCATGATCAATGCTCCGAACATAATCTTTTCATCACATCCGGCAGGCAAATACGGCAAATTGAGTATGTGGTCCACCCAATAACATCATGAAGTGAATGAAGGCAAGAGCAGCTCGTCGGCGCAAAGAACCCATGCTGTGGGGGCATTGCGCATCTTGCGATCCAAAAGTAGCTTGCAGCTGAGAAATGTCAAGAAACGCACTTCTTAAGAAATAAAGAGCAAGAGAAATGAATTGGGGATCATGTTGACAGAGAAAACGCTGCGGTAAGAAATCGAGGGGAAGATGCAGAGGCAGCAGTTCAGCAAGCGGTGGATGATATGCAGAATGATGAAAATGAGAGATTGACGAAGAATGAGCCCAATAAGCCATTGCACGAGATCGTGGTTTCTATTGGAGAGAGTCTGAGTGATTGTGCAAGTTCTAATGATGGGGAGGATGGGGAAGATGAGGATGATGAGGAGAGAGAGCAGGGCAAGCTGAGTGAAGATGACGAACCAGGCTGGGTGATGGACACCATCACCAAAACTGGACAGCAGCGCATGGGGTGGTTTCGGCAGACGCAGATGAAGCTTAACGAATTGACACAACTGGTATGGGAGCATGTAGCTGACTACTTCCTGGAATGAGCTAAGAACTACGGCACATCCGAATTGAGTGTTCTCGCAGTCGTTCAACCGCAAACAGATGACATCGCTCTGGCACCTGCCCGGACAACATTTGGAGAGCTGCTGGAGTGTCTTGACATTGTCCCCAGAATATCGCAACTACCGCAGGGGATTTCACCACCCAGCAGTAGTCATATTAGACTAGGTTCAGTGGAGCCGAAGTTAGGCATGAGTATATCCAGTATTGCACCCACTGTGGAACCTGTTTCGTCACCTGTGCGGACGGTGAAGCCAGTTCACCCTGTAAGATTTTACCACTGCACCTACCCTCCCCACCTAATCAGCATGTAGCTTTCGGATTCGGATAAAGACATGGTGATGGCTCCTCCATCAGCGGAAGAATGGATAAGCCCAATGTATATTTTGACATCATATCTTGGTGCAAAGCAATTTGTTTACAAATTTTGCAATACGTCAGCTTTTCCTTGATTAAGGTGACCAAATTGTGTGGCATGATAATTCGTCTGTGCATGTGCAAGGGTTGAACGCACCATGCGAAAGTTCCAGGATCCAAACCACACAGTAAGACGGTGAAAAGGTATGATATCAATCTGCAAGTTAATGTTACCCCGCCCAGCAAGAGCTATATTAGTGACGAAATATACTAACTAAATTTAAGTGAGTGATGTCATTCGTTTCATAGAATGAGCAGTCAATGCCCAATATGAATATGACTCAATGACAACTGTCATACTGCATTTGTCCATGTATCCCACTGCATTACTCTGCACACAGACTTTGTGGACCTGGTTGAGATAGCTAAATTGGCTTATTGTACGTCATGGAAATCGAGAAGCAGGAGCTAGACAAGGAAAGGTGAGAATGTCGATCTATATTTACCAATACCAAGTAAGATGATCTACAAGCCGTAAATTGCAGGCCGAAAGCGCAGGAATGTGGTAGGGCCATGAAATCTCTTGCTCAGATCGCGTGGACAGCTGGTGATCAGAAATTGAGAGTTAACCAAGTTCCTTGATGCACACCATAATAGTTCCAAAGGGAATATTGAATGTCAATAATGTGGATACGATTCGTTGTATACAATTATTGGGTGAAAAAAGGCTGTTTCGATGGAACTGATGTGAGCATCAACAGAGCATCAACAATTTTGAGTCTTACATATTTGGTAATCAAAGGGGTGCATTGTCACATCATTCCAAACTGATTGTCTTGGTCAGTGTTATTGCCGAAAAGACAACTAACAATCATGTTGCCACATCCAAAACAGGAGCGGCAATGCATCGTCCTCGATTTTTGGCATTGCATCAAGCACAATCCTGATCGCTGCGTGGTGAGGTAAACTCATAATCGCACTATCGGCCGCCTTTGTAGGCAAAAGTACACTCAACGACATTGTCACTGTGCCCTGAAAATGAAAGTCAACAGAGTATCATCAATTTTACGCCATGCATCTCAGACTATCCTGGGGCTGAATGGCAACAGGAACACATAATCGAACTGTTGGCCGCCTTTCTAGGCAAAAACGCTTTCGATAAGATTGCTACTATGTCCTGAAACTGTGGCTCAACGGACGGTCAACGATTTTGGGCTTTGCATCTTAGAAATTCAATGGGCTGTGCAACCACATTAATCCATAATTGAACTATCCGCCCCCTTTCTAGGCAAACACACTATCGATGACATCGTAACTATACCCTGAAATATGGATCAACTGAGCGTCAACGATTTCTGCTCTTGCAAATGGGATGTTCAATCGGCTGTACAACCACATTGATCTATCCTCATACGATCGACCGCCTTTCTATTCAAAAATGCTATCAACGACATCATCACTATGCTCTAACAATGAGTATCATCAGAGCGTCAACAATTTTAGTGCTTGCATGTTGGAAATTCCATGGACTGTGCAACCACAATGATTCAGATGTGAACTATCGGCTGCCGTTCTAGGCAAACACGCTTACTACAACATCGTAATTATATCCTAAAACGAGTGTCAACAGAGCGTCAACAGAGTGTCTATGATTTTTGATCTTACATCTTGGATGATCTAATAGCAATGGAACACAGTAAACCCATAATAAACTCATTGGCAGGCTTGATTGGCAAGAAAGCTAGTGACAATATTGTGTCCGCCTCCAAAAATTGAGCACGCAGAGAGTGTGAACTATTTTGGTGGAGGCTCAGTACAGTATACAGCACTGATCGGCTTTGTGCTGTACCTAAATTGAGTTTTACATAGTCAATCTTGTCAATATGTCCCTGTATACAACTTTACAAATATGCATGCAATGTCTCAGAGATGTTATTTTTGTGCTTCTACTTTGAGAGTCAGTATTTAAGAACCTGCTGCTTGCTTCACTATAACGTAAATTCCAGCATCCTCTCAGGTCAGGCAACCCAGATTTCTCATTCCTACCACCATATCGTATTCACAATGTTTTAACATCTTAATGCTAGAGGTTATGATCTCTTCCAAAAATGAACATCACATTATTCATGATTTGAGCGACCATACTTTGCAAATTATCTTGGATCAGTGGTGGGCATCAGTGAAGGTTAGCTTGACCCGTTCTATTGCTTGGAATAATTCTAGACATGCATCTTCATGGCAAATTTACTAGCACTGTGGAATTGAGGACACCGGCAGCCCTGGAATCATATTTATTGATTGTCATCAAGTTTTTCGCCATCCATTGGAACATGGGACCAGCTCAATGGGGAAACACTTGCTAGCAAAAGCTTACATCGCAAGGTTAAACAGATTAACAGAGTCAGAGGTTACTGAATTGACTAGTACAGCAGTCCATTATACAACTTTCGTGATCCTAAACAGGCAAGGAAGTCGAGGAATTACAATAGCAAGTTCACTGAGGAAATTCATATTTGACATCCAAGTTAATTCATGTGGACCAAAACGACAAACAAAATATTCCAAACCGGCAGCAAAGGACTTTGAAATTATCAAATTTCACCAAGACATATGGAATTGCTACATCATGTTAGAATTTGTTTCGGCTCATATTCCTTGGAACGTAATATCAAATCGGGAATTAGGACTGTTATAAAATGCATTACGGAGTGATTGTGTGTTGCGATCAGCCTCGACCATTAGCAACATTTGCTGACCGGAATATGCAGTGACCACGGATGCTATTAAGAAGCAATTGCCATCACGAAATCAAGCCAGTGTAACGTTAAACGGATGGACATCAACTGACAAACTAGCCATTCCGTCAGTCATTGCGAACTATATGGATCGAAATTGGACATCATATGCCGTATATCTTGCTTTCAATGAGGTTGATTGTCTATTCTTTTGTGTTTTCAAAAGCTAATTCAGGATGATTTGTCAAGGGCCGACATACTGGAGCAAGACTAACCGTAAATTTGAAGGAGGTGCTTGATCCTTTTAAGCTTACTGCCAGCACTTTGCTTGGAATTAAAACGGATAATGCCTCATCAAAATACTCGATGCCACGCAAGCTGGTATTAACACTTGAGGCCTCCGGAATCAAGTGGCCTGCATTGTGGAACCACATACCATGCATGGCACATGTCATACAGCTGGCTTTAGATGTATTCATGAGCACTCTGGGTGTAAAATGCCGCACCAAGTCTTAGGAAGCCCATGAGCGTAATCAACAATTTACAGACAATGAAAGCATAGACATTAGGAAGAGTCAAAGACTTCCAAAAGAGGGCAACACTAAACTCAACCAGGCGTCGGCCGTGAGACTAGGTCCGATAGCGAAGATAATTGAGAAAGTACGTATTTCAACATATTATATAAGTCCTGAATCTGACCTGCATATAGCAGAGAATGCTTGCTGTATTGATTACGCTGACACCTGGTCGGCGAAACAAGTGCATTGACTGCCAAAAAGGCAATGTCCCCATCGCAGAACAACCCATTATAGATATGCAGACATGTTGGGATTCAATACGTGAGTTACTTGAGCGCGCCTATCAATTACATGAATTCACTCAGTAGAAGATCCAAAATCCAAATTACTGTGAATACCGGCCTCTCCTCACAACACTGAACAAATGGACAATTGTGAAATACATCATGGAAGTGTTGAGGCCATTCCGATATTGGACCCTATGGATGTTACAGAGGCATACAGTCACATTGCGTCACTTTGTCGCATTCTAGGATGACATGGTTGATCATTTGGATGGCGTGATGCGAGCGTTGTCAGAGAAAAAAGACACAACCAAAGGAAGACCTGTTCTTTAGAGTGAAATTTGCTAGACAGAAGCTGTCCAAATATTATGCCGAAGTGACTCCTACGACTGGGATGCTTCTCATTTCAGACCATATCTTCGATCTTTTCTACATGTTGCGATCGCGCAGGAAGTGGAACACAGGAAAAGATATCCATCCTGAGGACAAGACATCCTATACTACCCAATTCCAAGAGGCCATTCTGATGTGTGTGGAGAATGAATACTCTGCCAAACATCGATGTGTGCTGGTCAATAAACTCGAAAGCATTCCAAGCAGCAGTCGCATCCGCTCCACACAGGCATCAAGATCCTATCAATCATCCTTCGATCACTATGATTTGTCGACTGATGACAAAGAATGCCTAACACCTACCAATGGAGCTGAAACGACACGTGGACAGAGCAATTGCGTAGCAGGCTGATTGACCGCCGCCTCGCACTTTGTGATTTCACCGCTGGAAGCACCAAAGAACTGGGGGCAAATCAATCGAAATCGTAATGATTACCACTCCGACCCAATGCACATGAGCCATACATTTTGGACACCGAACATACCCTACTGGTGTCGTCAATATGAGGAACCGCACTCAAAGCACCCTGATCTCTTGAATGTGGTGTGCGACATATTTTATATCATACCACCTGCTGTCAGAGTTGAGGCCAGTTTTTCCCTTGGGTGAGTTGTTAGTGGCTGGAGACAGTCAAAACCAACAGGCGAGACCATTCGCGAAAAAGTCAGTATAAGGCAGTTTGCTAGAACCAATAACGGAATTTTGGCACGTGATGACCCAGCATTGGATGCTATGAACACAGAAAACTACTCAAAAATAAAGAAAGAGGTGCAGGAAACAAAATTTCACACAATCGCTGAGGTCCACGACCTTTTGGAGATGTGGCACCACAGCAAAAACCTACATGCTACACAGAAGGAATCTCACACTCAAAACATGCTGATGACCACCATTGGATACAATTCGGACACAGAAGAGATCGTCCAAGCATCCTTGCCACTGTTTTAACATGATGGTGCGGCTGCATTTAAATTGTCAGAATGATCCCCTTTGCCACCAACTTTGTCTGCAAAGGACCTCCCCGGAGAACAAACTCAAATACTTAATATCCGTTGAATCGGAACAATCAACTGTCACGCAGTGGAAAATGATGAGGATCGCGCACCTGAATGCATTTTGTACACCAAAAATTGGCTCAATTGGAATGACAACTTTGATAATCCCATTAACAGAGAAGACTATTTTGCGGCAGACGATAAATCCAATATATACCAAAACAATGGCATTGAGGATCTTGAATGCCCAGAACAGCATGCTGTAAGCACCTCGCCACATGTTCCCTGAGTGGTTCGGCCAACACGGAAGTCTAAAAGACAGGCTGAAAAGGAGTTGGTCATGGTCAATGCAATAGGTACGAGGAGGAATATGTCAGCGAAGAAAACGTAGGACAGAATGCGTTAATGGTTCACCAGCTTGTTCATGGAGCTTAACCGAGCGCTTCAGGTAGAGATATATTAGTGGCGCATGGTGCGCAGTAGTTTGTGAATATCGGTTGATAAATAGATGTATAGCTGACGCAATCAAGCTTTTGGCAGGACATATCATTTTTAGTCGTGTAAGAGTGAACAGTGCAAGAATGTTACTGCACTTGGCTTTGCCACAAGGCCTGGTCTGCATCTGACAGAAAGACACCCAATACGATCAAATCATAATGACAACCAATATCGATGGCAGCAGATATTGAATAGACAATGCATGAAAATACGCGTTAACGGAGCATCAACGATTGGTGGTCTTCCAAGTACGGTGATTCACCAGTGATTTGGTTGCTGTTATTCATAACCAACCTATTGGCAGCTTTGATTGGCAAATGAGATACCAATACAGTCACTGCCCTATTTTTACATTGAGCGTCAACGGAGCGTCAATGGTTTGTAGTGTTGTATGTACTGTAATTCGCCAGTGATATGGTCGCTGTTATTCATAACCAATGTATTGGCAGCTTTTCTAGGCAAAAGAGATAGCGACACACTCACTGCCCCATTTTTAAAATGACTGTCAACGGAGCGTCAATGCTATGTGGTCTTTTAAGTATGGTACTTAACCGGTGATTTGGTCGGTGTTATTCATAACAGACGTATTGGCAGCTGTTATATGCAAAAGGGATATCAACACTGTGACTGCCCCATTCTTAGAATGAGCATCAACAGAACGTCAATGGTTTTTAGCTTTGCATCTTGGGTAATTTATGTTCTGATTGGTTGCAGAGAACCATTTGTGAGATATTGCCAGCCTTTGGATCCAAAAACCACAGCAACATACTCACTGCCAAATTCAGAAAATGAGCGTCGACAGAGCATCAACTCTTGTAGGTCTTGGGTATTGCATAATCAAGGCATCGTGCGGATCTTTGTGCGCATAACAGTATTATTGACTGCCTGAATAGGCCAAAATACAACATATCAAATGTGAAACACCGATTCCGAATTAATCCATGTTACAAACTGCAAAGCATGGGTAAGCGCATTACTGGTTGTTGAAAACTTGATTTTGATAAGATACTATTAACACACTGCAAAACGAAGAGCCTTATCCCCTGGATCATAACTTTGGCATCTCCGGCCCATTCGGACATGGCAACTGACTCTCCGACCTGCAAATATTTCGCGATGCAACTACAACTCTGTGAGGTGGCCTGGGAGCATTATCAATTTATTTGCTTATATCTTCAGAGTATTTTGCCAAAAATTAAGGACTGTACAGGAATGGGATGATGATAAAAAGTGCAGTTTTGGTTAGAAGGGTTGTCTTAAGATCAGCTCCCCAAAAACTCAATAATGTCACTGTTCAGCCCAGATGGACAACTCTGCCCATAATACTCTAAAATATCCTTCAAGCTTAGTGCTAAGGACATGCTCTGAAGTCCCATTATCATTACACACAAGGAATTCCATCTGCAATGTACTCAAGAGTTGAGTCTCGGAGGGGGGATACCAATACGCATCAAACATCTCTCATAGTGAACAAGGCTAAAACCCACTTTGCCAAATATCACAGAGGGCATACCTTTGCCCCTCAGCCAGAGCCAGAGTTGTGGGCAATTTTCAGTACACTCTGAGAAGGGAAAGTAGCTGAGATGGTGGCTTTGCCCGCAGGAAAGCCCAGCCAGAAATACCGAATCTCCACCCAGACTTTGCTAGGCATGTTGAAAATGCAAGTAACTGTGGTGTCCCAATAATGAAAGGCATCATTTTGTGGAATTCAATCACCTGTAAAGAAGAAAGGTGAGTAGTGGTGCATAGATATGGGGTGGGTTGCCAGTTCAGAGAGTGAATTTTGGTGGGGCAGTAAGCCTTACAAGGTCACATCACATATAATTTACAATTCACTTTGACAGAAAGTATTATTTGCTACTAAAGAAAACACGATTAAAAGGATGGCCTCTGATGACCATTTTTGGACCTATGGTGAGGTGGCTATGTGGGTGGCCTGTATGGGCCAGGAACCGTTATCATCCAGGGGATATGAATCTATACACAGACCTGCTGGGTGACCAGCTGACAATCCACCCAATTCAGATGGGTTGGGAGATTACCATCGAAGTGCACCTGTGTTGAAGGTTCTGGTTTGTTGACAAGCCGCACCGCCAATTTGGCAAAGTTTCGTTTTGGACCCAGACCCAGACCTGAAGTGCAGCTCCGGAACCGTTGCTAACACTCACAGCAGCAGACTTCAAAGCTGTGAAAGAGCTTGGAAACATGAAAATGTGATAGCTAATACAATGGTTATAAACATCCTGGCACCAGAGCAAACCCTATGAGCAAATTGATGGAAATAAGGGTAAGTACTTAAATTACTCACAATTAAGTGGAAAAGACATATATCTAGTGGACAGGGTTTTGTAATGTATTGGTGTATACCTGTTTATAAAGTTAGAGGAAATAAACAAGCAGATATACCTGCAACAACTGAGGAGTATCAGTATTGGAGACAGTTACTGAAAAATACTAACCAAGCAATATATTGATTGTATTTATCTGCCAATAGTTTGTTGAATGATTATGAAGGTAAACATGAAAGAAAGTATAGAGACTATACAAGAGATGAAAGCAAAGAAGAAGTACAAATATTGGTATGATTCGGTTAGGAGAGGAGATAATAGGTTGCTTAATACCATTTGAAAATTGATTGCAGGAAGATTTTTCCCAACAAAGTCTAGACATGGGCTGATTGTGGAATATTTGAGGCCAATTGGAAAGAAAGAAGACATGAAATGCTGGTGGTGTTGAAATCAAAATCAGACCAGAAACAATTTGTTTATATAGTATAAGAGATGGCAAAGTGAGCAAAATGTACTGTGAAAGGGAGTTGAAAAAGAGTTGAAGAAATAAAGATCCAGATTCTGATGTCCATTGTTTTTATCAAAGAAGAATGTATGCAGGCACTATAGGAGTTACTTTTCTATACAGACGTCAGCAGTAGTAGCAGTGTAGAGGTGGAGGCAGACCCAGATTATGAAGAGTTGAACAATGGGGGGGTGTCAAAGTTGGTGCTGTGTTTTTGGCAGTTTTCTTTTGTTAGGGGTTGGATGGGGCTCATGACTTTGCATTTGGTTCCTTGTGGTACACGCGAAGTGGGGAGGTAATATGTTTGGTATATGCCATGGCCGCAAGCGGCCGAATGCTATATGATTACCAACAAAAAACAATGCCGGGCGACAAGCGTCTTTCGGGTCCCCGAATCGGCATCCTGTCGGGGCGTTGATTTTAGAGGCCTGGTCAGTCCAGGTACGGTATCTCATTTCCTAGGGCCAGTGTTTTCACGATTCCCGGCAGTTATCCACAATCCCTTGCCGTAATCGGGCTGTACCTGTATATATTTAGAAGAAACTTCAAGAAACCTAATGGAGTCTTGAAAGCATGCGCCAAAGGATATGTATGGATGCATCTACATATATTTTGTCCATCAATTGTGCTACTATTCATGAGGCCGAGTAGAGGTAAAAATTGTTCGACCCCACCCTCAGACGGACGGGGCAGTTGAGAACGCTACCTAGTGCCTCGTATTGATACCTGTAGCTTCTTGAGACGAGTCTGATGTCTGACCAGATCACATTCTGATACATGGGTTGGCTTGAAGACAGCAGTTCAAGTCCATCCGCCTGCCAGTCTTTCAGGTCCTGGCGTTGTTGTCTCGTTCGGGGAAATGTATTGCAAGACCTGGGCCCAATGAGGGCAATGGAGTGTGACGCCTAGGGCTAGGGCTACTGGTTCACCTATAGTTTGCAGTTATTCTGACTGTGGCACAGTGATGCGAACTCTCCTATTTGTGAATTATCATCTTGGCAGGTTATAGTTGTTGACTAGGATTTGGCCCGGTGGCTTCCGTAGTCTTCGATGCCGCTGGACTCGGGCATGAGGCCGGTGGATGGCCGCCTCCATCGGCCTCGCGTGCCCACACCAGCCTCGCATGCCCCCACCAGCCTCGCCTACCCCCATGCTAAGGAGGAGGGCTCGGCACTGGTACCAATGATTCCACCAGTCCAGACGGTCCCGGTCCGCGGTAGGGCTCAGTCCAGTCCGGTCTAATGGGAAGGTCGGACTGGACCGATCTACAGACTGGCAGTCTTGGACTGGACGGGCTGGGTCTGGACCGATCTATTTACGCATATAATTTTGACATTGCTTTTTAGCCAAGTACTACCGAAAACTTGACTCATCCTCACGTTTTATCACTACTCACCTCTGAATACCGACTCTGATCAAAGATATACCACTTCTGTCTGTATATTCGGCCAGTGTTCCGAAGCGGCCCGGCCGGCCGGCGACCGGACTTCAGATTTGCTGTCCGGCCAGATAAAGTCCTTGATCCTAGAGGCCGCCCAAAGCCTGGGCAGATAAAGATCGACCTGTAGGGAGCCTGACCGGACTCCAGATATCTGACGGCTTTTGCCTAACCCGCATATGCCTGCAGATACCTGCATATACCTGCAGATATCTGACGGCTTTTGACTGGCCTACATTACTCTGCATATAATCTGCATAAACTGGCAGATATCTGGCGGCTTTCGCCTAGTCTGCATAAACCTGCTGCCAGGTGCTTCGTCGATTTGACATGTGTTCTAAATGTTCTGTATGACTCAGCACGACTCGGAGGATGATGTACCTGATTTAATTCAATTCTGGCGGGAGAGGTTGGAGTCACCTCGATGGGCACAGCTCGCTCGTGTGGCTCTCAGCATTCACTCGATTCCAGCCATGTCAGCTGAGGTTGAGCGAGTTTTCAGCAGTTCCAAAATATCAATTACAGATCGACGCAATCGACTAGGAGATAACGTCATTGCGGCAGTTGAATGCTTGAAGTCATGGGAGAAGATAGGTCTGATACAGACTGACGAAATACGGGAGGTTACTGGGCTGCTGCAGGTATTGGAAAACGAAACAAATTGATAGTAGCGGTTTGAATTTGAAAAGCAGGGTCTAATAAGAGTGCTGAAGGCGGAAGATACAGTTGGGAGGTTATGGTGCTTGAGATTGTAATGCAGATGTGTTGAAGGTGGAAAATTGGATTATGGATACTGATTGCTGAATGATTGTGCCAGTGAATGACTTCCTTTTGTTGTTTGCTTGACGAGGTAGTTTGTTTATTTATATCATGATTTATGACCATCGGCCGCCAGATATCTGCAGTCCGGTCAGATCTTTGTCCACCATATCTGTGACCGGCCTGGGTCGGTAATCCACTGGCCGCCCATTTCATAGTCCGGTCCAGATCAAGGGTGAATCTGGCCGGACTGGCCCCTTCGGAACACTGTATTCGGCTCCATCGAGATATATTTTCCCCATTAAAAGACTAATAACTGGGAAAGTATACCCTAACCCTGGACACCGTGAGGGATCGGTCCGGACCAAGCCCAGTCCAGTCTGTCAGCATCTGGGATCGGTCCGATCCCAGTCCAAAAATTTCTTGGACTGGACTGGACTGGACTGGACGGTTCCGGTCTGGACTGATCTATTGCTGGACTGGTGGAATCATTGACTGGTACTCGGCTTTGGGCTCCGGCTTTGGCAGTCGGCATGGAGTTTTCCTTCCTTCTCTTTCGTATATAAGTTTATAGTTTTTCCTCTCTTTGGATCGATAGACAATTGAGCTTCTTCGTTCTTTCTCTTTTGCTTTCAAAAATAGTGTGGGTTATATAGATAATACCATAGACATAGCTGGAAGGCGTATTTGGCATCCAGGATCCGTCACTCTGAAGATCCCTACAACTACAGACTTCCCGGACTGCAAAACGTAGTCCAGGGCAGGGGATGGTCCTGCCCGGACGGGACAGACTTTGCGAACCCTACTGCGGTTGAATGTCTGAAAGATTAGTCAATGATTTCATGCACTGCCTACGTTTGGAGGAAATGTGGACATATTAAGCGAATGAATACGAATGGGGTACCAAGAATATACTAAGCCACATGGGTCTATGAGTTGAACCCCTGCGCAGTACGCACAGCTAGACTATAAGGCACTGTAGTATTTTGGTCCAATGCTCCACTGCCATAGTCTCAAACAGTCCTCAAATCGGCGCCCCGAAAATTAACGTCTAATCTAGGGCCACCTTTGCCTGGACAGGATGGACTATTGCGAAGCCTGCTTTCGCTTCATTGCATCTATGTCTGTTGGCCTTAGTCATCGCTTATATACTTTGGTTATAAATGAACAGAATTGACATAGGAGGAAAGGGCTCACCAGTGTCTATTTGACGGGGACCTCCATGCCCCAAGTGATCATATTTGGTATGATTCATGTTGTGTTTAATCTATCAACTATTTTTCTTCCGAAACACAGTCGGCTCCCGTCGAGATTATTCATCGCACTATCCGTATCAGACATTTGCCGCACTGTTAACAGCAATAAGCCGTGATATTTTCCTTCCTAAAGAGAGCGCGGAGCTTGGTGTCTAAACTAGGTGTAGAGTTACGATTGAAACTGAGAGCTAGGAGTTGTCAGGGGCTGAAAACACAAAATGGACGAGAGTTGAGTTGGTATAAGACTTGGAGCTGGAAGCTGGAATAGTGGCGGTTGAAGTTCGTAGATGGGCCTTGGAGTCGAGTTACCGTGCATAATAGTCAATTAGAGATTATAATAGACAATTAGAACGGCAGAAACAACTGCAATTGCAGCAATTCCCACAGTTACTGGCGCGAATTTGTGACTCTACTTTACTTTGACCAGCACCTTGCCACTACCTTTCTCACCGTAGTCATTCAAGTTCTCCCCCACAAAAACTTTCATGGAGCCTCTATAGCTGTTGTGATTAGTATGTGAGGCATCTACAGTGGATGAACTGAGATCACAATTGAGCCGAAGGAAATGTTATTGTTGTTTATTCATACTGTATTCACTCTTACTAGAGTATGACAGGACTTGATATCCCCGCTTCGGAGGAAATGTTTGCCGATGACAAGGAAATCAGCACAGCAACGGTGACAATATTAATCCCTCCATTCTCTATGATCAAGTAAAGTTAAAAATACACCCAACTGCAACACCTTGGACATGGTCGCGTTTATCACTGCGGCAAATGTCTTGAGCGGATAGTGTGGCGGATAGTCCGGACGGAAACCGAACACGATTGTTGCCGCCGATGGAGCCCGAAAGCCAGTTCCGAGGTCTCCCCGAGATTAAGCTGAAAATTTCATCAGTTCCTGTTAAGATAGCCTGCACTACTGCCCCCACCATCCTTTTCTACCAACTCCCCTAGATTTCCCTCCAATGACTACGGAGATACCACCAGCAGTGTTTTTGGCAATGAACGATGTTGATGAAACTTACCGAAATAATCCCGGGGTATCACGCGGTTCGCGGATCCGTGAAGCAAGTCGAGGATCAATGAAACTTCGTTAATCCGCTAGACCTTTCCGACATTTGTGTCTCTGACATCCGAAAGTAAGGATAAGTGCGGAGTGGTAATGAGCACGAAGAGGCATCTCTATGATGGATGGCGATGAGATTGGGGAATATCAATGCGGTTAGGGAGAGATCGATGTGCATAGATAGGAGACGGCGATCACGTGTTTGAAGAGATAGACTTTCCGAGCTTTGACTCGTACGGAAATATCTATTTCTTTTCGTGGATTTGTACGACAATGGGCCTGAGCATCACCGCATCACATGCGCCGAAATGTGCTTTACTGTACTGAGGTATACCGAGATTAGGTGAGATATTTAATCAGATTAGATATTCTCGCTAACGATGGTGAGTGACGGGGTTACTGTAAGTACACCACTCTATTCGTAGCAGAGCTCAAGAATTAGACTGCATCGTCTTTGTACTGAATTGTTCCAAATAGGTATCACATCGTTAAGCAGGGTCATATACAGCGCCTGCTACCTGAATATCATGTAGGCAGCTTAATTAATATCCCTTCAAGTGAGTCCGATTGTCCGCCTTGCCAGGTTTGCCTTTTGATCCGGTGATGGGTTAATTGAATTAACTACAGTTTGTTTCCAGAGACTTCATTCCTTAAATTTTACTATTTCCTTCACTAAGAGTAATCCTGCTCCGCCTCTGCTTCCCTGTCAATATCCTAAAATACATCTTTCCTCCGGCTTCATGGGAGGGTTCGTACAGCATACACATATTTTGAAGACAAACATCCGATAGAACCCCTCCGCAACAGCGTACGTCTGCAGTGGAGATAATAGAGCCGTCAACCAATAACAGTCTGCTGTCTTTAGAAATAGAGACCTGCACACAGGGCGCCTTGGGGCGCGCTGGGAGTCTCTAACTGCAGACCCCTGCAACTAGTGTTCGCCCTAGGTGCAGCCTCAGGTGAAATGGAGTTTTAAACATGCGGATGTGCATTTTTCTTATTGGCAGAGCTTTGCGTGTTCTGCAGCAAGTGTATTTTCTTGGGCCCAGCAATATCTGCGTCCCATGCAGATCAAATGTGACAGGACGTGGACGAATGAACACAGGACAACCACCCCTAACCTGCACTGCCTTGGCAAATGCCTGGGGTTTTCCTTGGGTCTCCTGTTACGTCACACAACTGCGCCAACACTCCCTGGCTCTGAGTTGTCCAGTAGCATCAATGCCAATAATGCATGAAGAGAGATGTTGGAGCGTTAGTTAACCAGTTGTGGTTCCGATTGCCCCCACCCAAGTACTCTACTTGAGTACCAAAGTGGTTTTTTTTTTTCACAACAGAGGTCCAGCTGTGCTTCACGGTGAGTCATACACTGAACGCGCCTTTAGTGAATATCGGAACTTTACGCCTCTTCTAGTCCGAGACATTACTGCATGTGCCACGCAAGCAGGTTGCAACATACCCCCTGAGCTTTTCTTTAGACCCCAGCTGGGAAAGCGAGCTTCACCTTCAGCTTCTCGGGTAGAAAGAAAAGGTAGTATATATAGGATAACTTACGCCGCACATTATATCCGCAAAATCTTCGAAATGCACAACAAACAACCTCGGGTATCTTCCCATCGAGCCAAAATGTTGGATATTTATGGTAATAAAATCACATAAAGCAAAACTTTTGGAGTGATAGTGAAGTTACCTACGGGGACTGTCAGTTACCTACGGGGACTGTAAGTATCAAGGAATTTTTGACTAACTGTTAAGCCAAAGGAAGTACGTACAATAATCTCGAATCTTTACAAACTGTCTCGGTGGCTTCAAACGATAATTTCGTCCCCAACACCCTACATTCCGATTCATTCGAGCTTCCAGAGAACTGGATCGATAGAACACCTCCCGAAAATATCCATTCGTATCACAACTCAGCGTCATACATCCCTGCAGACTTCCAGGATCACCTACAGACCTCCCAGCCCAGTTTCGGAGGAAGCGAAAGCTTTGATTCAACAGCCTGGCCGTTGCAACTTTGCCAGACTAATATGGCTCCAGCAGATTCTAATGATCAACTGAATGTATGATAGTTATGCTTGAGGTGTATATGGTGTAGCAGCTAACATGTGCTACTGGCAGTCTCTGGGTCTCGCCATGATCGTCAGGTCGGGCCTGCCATCTTCTACCACTGAAAATACAAGTTCCTCGACAAAAGTCATTGCGGGCACCTCCCACCCTACAGTGGTTCCCTCCCCGGCGCCATTGTATTGTACTTATCCATTCTGCACCGCGAAAGAGGAGGGTAAAGTGTTCACTGGGAAGGGCTCAACAAGTGCTCATAAGTATGTTTCCTTCAACATGCGAGATCTCGTTCTCCGCTACGTCCTCCCAAATGTATATTCACTTAGTGATTCTCTCATTAACCACTAGTAGACGCCATATGGACAGTCACAACAAACCACACATTTGTCCTGACGCGAAGTGCCCACGCCACACCAATGGCTTTTCGCGCCGCGATAATCTTGCCAACCATGTCAAGATCCATCGAAAGAGGAAGAAGCAACGCGCAGTTCCAATTTTGGAGGTGGCCAATCCGCTGGGAGTGCTTGGCGGAAGCATTAGTGCTAGCCATTGCAAAAACTTAAAGAGGATTTCGGGGCATGAGCGGAGAAAGCTGATGAATACGTTACTGATATTGATTGAACTTGGGTTTGACGATGAGGACGAGAACGAGAACGAGAACGACTCTGTAGGCCATTTTGACATCGACGAAATGGATGATGAAGATTGAATGCGGACTGGAGATGTCCAAGTACGATTAAATTCTCATACCCACTGGAATATTACTACCCACGTCCATTGTGCTTGCTTGTAGCCTGTGTACGATTTTTATGGGTTAAAAGTTAGTATTGGTTAGCTGAAGCATCCGGGAGCAAAAGATGTAATGCTGTATATCGCGGGAAATACACTCTATGTATTCATTTTTCTTCTTTCAACTGTGGGATGCGAGTTATCTCATTGCTGCCGGAGCTTCTCCAGATAGGGTGTGGCGACTGTACGGCGCTAATGCGGACTTATTGGACTCAGCTACATAGCCAGGCATTCTAACCATGAGAGGTGATAGCGAATAAAATGCGCTTGCGTCCTACTTTAACCATCATCCGTGTCTCTCACTCATACCTATCTACTCAGTGTTCCTAAGCGGCCCGGCCTCCATTCTGAAAGCCTGCGCTAAGGGCGGCTCGGCCCGGCCTGGACGTGATTTAAAAAGCCTAGATCGACCTGCATAAGCCTTGTCTGGTTGATGGATGGAATACGGCAATGGCAGGGCTACGATGATTGAATTGGATATGGTTTATGTTTCGTACTTTGGAGACTTTCTTAGTAAAGGCAGCAGAGAATCTTTCGAATAAAATATTCTGTTTAGGCTTAGTCCGGCAAGAAAAGGCGCCCGGCCGCCAAGAAAAAGCCTGCAGGCCCGGCCTCCATTTTGAAAGCCTGCGCTAGCGGCGGCCCGGCCCGGCCTGCACGTGATTTAAAAAGCCTGCATCGGCCTGCATAAGTCTTAGTCTAGTTGACGGATAGAATACGGCAATGGCAGGGCTACGATGATTGAGTTTGATATGGTTTATGTTTTGTACTTTGGAGACTCTTAGTATTGGCAGCAGAGAATCTTTCGAACAAAATATTCTGTTTAGGCTTAGTCCGCCAAGAAAAAGCCTGCAGGCCCAGCCGGAAAAGCCTGCAGGCCCGGCCCTCATTTACAAGCCGCCGCTAAGGGCGGCCCGGCCTGGCCGCTTAGGAACACTGCCAAGGAGTGTCAGCCCCATGCATTTAAAGGATATCTTGTGGGCTACGAAGTCAGAAATCAGTATTGGGTGTACTGCAGCTATTCGATATACATTACCAGCGATGTCGATTTTGTTCCTCCAGCGTCATTAGCTGCGCTAATTCCACCTGCGGAAATCATCAAGGCAGATGAATATGAGGACTCAGAAGTTGCTTCGAAGCCATCGAAGGCAGACTAAGATATTCGGGCAACTAGAGCACCGCCATCAGATTTACAGGCAACCATGCCCCCAGCATCAGTAACAACAAATCAACGTCAGGAGCCAGAAGAACCTCTTCATTCGATAATAGTCAAAGCTCCTGCTTTTAGGACAGCAGCTGAGGATGAATCAACCAGAGGAATTGTGGATCAACCATCAAGACAGAGCTCACGAAGTAATGCTGGCGTATTCGGTAACCCATGTTCCACAAGGAACAGTTTTGAGTAGACAGCAAAACACTGACACAGACACACAGCAACAAGGGACACACTTCAGTAGCACAGACATCATCTATCGAAGAGCCTCAAACTTGGTAAAAGGCTACCTTGGTTTCCCCTCAACGAAGTGAGTGGGAGCAGGCTTGCCAAAGAGGAATTGGCATCGATTTTGAAGTGCATCTAAATGAAACAGAGCATCGAAACATAGTTGGTTGTCGATAGCCCATCAAGAGCATGTATGGACCGAGGGGAAAGGTCCTGAAGCATAAGGCATGCCTGGTGGCAACAGGATATACATAGACATCGGATATGGGGAGATCTTCTCTACAGTTGCTTTCCACCAGATGGACATCAAGACGGCATTTTTTGGTCAGGGTCGATCAAGGTGGAGAATCGGAGCTGCCTCCAGGAGTTTCGAGGGAACCACAATAGGATGGTGTTTGCCAGCTATACTAGGCCATGTGTGGCGTCTCGAATACTCAATAAGACTCTCTATGAGTTCTCTAGCAAGCTTGGCTTGTAGCACTGCGGGCAGTAGAAGCAGACAACGACATCTACATCGATGCTGCTCGCTCACGGTATCTTGAGATGGAGTATGCTTCTTGCCATGGACAGTTAATCGAAAGAAGTTGTGTGGCATCAGGGGCCGCCATTTCATTTTCTTTGGAAGCACAGTACTTATCCAGCTTGATGCCGAGTCTGTCTCATTTGACTTTGAACTTAGTCTTACATTTGTACTTAGTCTTTCTTACTTTCTTTTGTTCTCCTACATTTGCTCTCTCTAACTTTGACTTTTGTATGGGCGGGTATTCACAGAGTGGGAGAATTGGAAATCCGCTCAACCCCGCCGAGTCCACCCGATGGCGGAGCGGTCAATGTGGCCTTGTCATTCTGTATATAGAGAGACTGCTAGAGTACAGAGAACGATATCGCTCTTCGACCTTCTCACAGCGCCCGCTACCATTTCCAACATATCGTGGGTATTTGCGCCCGTATATGTACAGGTGTTCTATGTATGCATCTGTACGCATATATGCGTCATCAGCTGGTACGCATATATGCGCTCTCAGCTGGTCATCACCAGCTGAATCCCATCGGCGCATCTACGCACCTTCAGCTCAGCAGAAGCCATACCCCCATATCCGCAAGCCCTATGGATGTTCTAAGTATACATGATATACGACAGATATCGAGAACAGCAGTAGGAGTTTGAACAAAAATCTTCATACCACTTCAGCAGCTTTAGCCTGCCGACCCTTCCGTTCAGTTGAGTGTATGGCAAAAGCTCAGGCATTCAGCTTCCAGTCGACTGCAGTTCCTTTCTCAGCTGGCTGAAGCAGAAAGTTGACAGGTAATGACTACTCAGCCGACTGGTAGGAAAAGTGGACTTATTCTCAAAGCAGTCGACTTATTCGCGAAGTGGTTTACTTCACAATTCAGTCGGAACACACATAAAAAGTCCTGAGGGGCGTTCGCCGCGGCCATTTGCGAGTGGCGGGTGGCGGGTGGCGGGTGGCGGATGGTGGGTGGCGGGTGGTGGGTGGGCAATCGTGTATGAGTCTACTCATATGAGTCACCCGGTGACTCAGTATATCGGCACAAACCTGTTAAACAACACGATGGCCTTTCGGCTATATCCAGAGTCAACAGTTGAGCAATAGGAATTCACTATTCTACCTCTCTAATCGTGACTATTTTCTCTCTTCTTACTATATTTTAAACTCGCTTTCATTACACCGCCATTTAATACGGTGAGACTCCCGTTAGGGACAGCAGAGTCTGAGCTAGAGTTTATATCCGATTGGACGCAGAGGAGGCCCACGAAGAGCACCCAGAGATTTCAGACAGGCAAACTGTATGATTCTGGAATTGAGACATACGAAGCTGGGGGGTGTTTCTAGCCGCATCTCCACTAGTTAACCAAGAATCCGGATTCTAAATAGAGTCTCAAGAGGTAAACTCATCCGTTTGGTAATGATAATGCAGGGCTTTCTGGCATATCCAGCCAGCCACAATTTGAACGAGCCATGTCTTGTTCAAGGATGTGATAAGATAACATGATGGGCGACGAGGTTACCCTATACACATTCTCCACTGTATTCGCAGCAGAAAAATTAAACTTCATTGTCTCATCCCACTGTCTTAATGTTGCATCATCAATCGTAATCCGTAGATCAGCTGCTCTCTGAATTTCATGTAGGCAGTCTGAAGAATATCATTTCAAGTTGGTTCGATGATCTGCCTTGCTAGGCTTGCGCTTCCTTTTGGATCGCGTGATGTCTTAACTAGAATTAAATATGGTTTATTTCCCACAACACCACATCCTCCTAGACGTTTGTCACACCCTTTACTGGTAGTAATCCTGCTCCGCCTCTTCTTCCCCGCAGATATCCTTAACACATCCTTCCCCCGGCTATCTGGAGGCTGTTTGCGATAGTTCTCGTACAGCAAACACTACAAACATTCGATAAAACTCCTCTTCAACAGTTCACGTCTACGTTGTAGCCGGTCGAATCGCTGACCAATCATAGTAGAGTGGCAGTGCAGTGACAACTCTTACGTACGAACACCTGCAACACTGTGCCACATGGGCGCAGCCTCAGACATACAGCTTTACGCATGCATATGCGCATGTGAACAGGAAAGAGCCTTGCGTAATCTGCAGTATTAAGGGTGGGTGGCCGCGGCCATGTTTCTGCGTCACCCTGCAGATCAAATGCGACTGGACAGGCGAATGAACGGAAAGGAGACTACCCCTAACCCTGACACCGCCCTCCGAAATAGCTAAAGCTGCATATTTTCAACGCCTTGCAAAGCGCCCAGGTTTTCAAGAGTGTTCCTTGGAACCGCTCGTTTGTCATACCGTTTCGTCAAACACTGGCTGATTCTGAGTTGCCCAGTGGCATCAATTCTAGTCGTGCAAGATGGGAGATATTGAAATGCTAATTATGCTCTTAAGTTTCCTCTCCCATTTACAACTGTTCTAAACTGCACTGGGTTCACAACTGGGACACAGCTGTTGTATTGGTTCAACATTGAGTTGTAAACTGAAAACGCCATAGGTGAACTTCAGAACTTTACACCCCTTCTGGACCGAAACAATTCTGCATGTGCCGCACTAGAATATATAACACAGGTGATAAGCCACTAACAGCGGCATACTCATATCAAGGCCGTGCAGCAGTGCAGCTAGCTGGAGCCTTGAGGTCTTGAGGTCCCTAGCTGGGAAAGCGAGTTTCATCTTCAGTTATCTGAGGCAAAAAAAAAGTAGTATAAATAGGGCAACCTGACCGCACATTATCCCCTAGAAACGTCGCAATGCACCACAAACAACCTCGGATATCATCCCCTCATTCGAAGATTCCCGGCATCTATGGTAATACAATCACATAAAACTGAGCGTGACCACGTGTGATGCTAGTAGCCCCAATAGCCATATACATCCAAGTATACTTACTTAATATCAATTACGCCACAGGACCTACAGACTATAATCTCAAAGTTTCACAAACTGTCCCGCTAACTTCAAAGAATAATTTTGTCCCCAATATCGTCCATTTCAATTCATTCGAGCTTCCAAGGAAGTGGTTCCATAGCAGTCATCCCGAAAATATCAATCTATATCACAACCCAGATCATACATCTCTGCAGAATCCCACAAGCTGCCCATCACAGTTCCTGAGGAAACAAAAGCTTTGATTCAACAGCCTGGCCGTTTCAACTTTACCAGACGAATATGGCTCCAGCAGGTTCTGATGATCAACTGAACGTATGATAATTCTGCTTGGTGTGTACATGGTGTAGTGGCTAATATGTGCTACTTGCAGTCTCTAGGTCTCGCCATGATCGTTGGGGCGGGCCTGCCATCCTCTGCCACTGAAAATACAAGCTCCTCGACGGAAATCATTGCGGGCACCTCTCGCACCTCCATGATATCTTCCCCGGTGCCATTGTATTGTACTTATCCATCCTGCACCGCAAACGAGGAGGATAAAGTATTCACCGGGAAGGGCGCAACAAGTGCTCATAAGTTTGTCCCCTAAAACCTGTGATTCCTCGTTCTTCCCCACTTCGCGTCATGCAAATTGTGTGTTCGCACAGTGATTATCTCACTAACCACTACTAGACGCCATATGGATAGCCACAACAAACCATACATTTGTCCTGACGTGAAGTGCCCACGCCACACCAACGGTTTTTCGCGCCGCGATAATCTTGCCAACCATATCAAGATTCATCGGAACAAGAAAAAGCAGCGCTCAGTCCCAATTTCGGAGGTTGCCAATCCTCTGGGTGTGCTTGGCGGAAGTACAGATGCTAGTCGACACAAAGGTCTGAGGGGGATGTCCGGACATGAGCGGAAAAAGTTGATGAATACGTTGCTGGTTTTGATTGAGCTTGGATTTGACGATGAACATGAGGACGAAAATGATTCTGTAGACGATATTGACATCGAGCAAATGGAGGAGGATGAAGATTGAGTGCTCAGGAGTTGGGCGGGTTAGTGTACGCTTTGTTTCTGACTTTCGATTCTGCTGTTGACTGCGTCGTGCTTCTAGATATGCTGAGGGACAATCGGATTGGTTGACTAGAGTTAGTTCTTATAAGCTTGGTACTAGGTCGATAAAGCGGTGTATATCGAGAAAAATACGTGGTAGACTGGTTATCTTGTGTTTTTCCGTTTGTTATAGGCTGTGTTCCCTTGGTTTGACTGTATTTTTGTGCATATCGATGTTTTAAAGCGTACAATGAGGGTGTGTAGGCACTTTAGTTCTTAGACCATGGCGCTTGTACTTTTGCACACTATTGTTCCCCTCGCAAAATGCAGATAATAATTCAGTCTTGTCTGTCCCACAGCTCGCACTCCTGAAATGTCATCACCCATGTCTATAACCAACATACCCCATTCTCGGTATATACTAAAACCTTTAATACTCAATAGGAGACGTTGCTAGAAAATATTCGGAGCGTATTGGAGGTGGAATAGAATCAAGAAACTATTCAACAAAGTAGGCGTAACTCAGCCTCCATACACGCATTTTGAACCCACCTACAGCGATTCTACCTGGATATTCAGCCTTGTGTGCATCCGTCTTCCTCAATATTTGCCCGAGAGCGTATAGCTGTAGCCTCTAATCCTCAGTCCTCGGTCAGCTGGTCCGCAGTTCAATAAAACTTTGGACTAGACTGGTTCTCCTCAGCCATGTTAACATGGTGAGAGACTTTGCCAGATATCACGTGATTGTTTATTATATCTACGAGTTTCTCCTTTTCTCTCACTTGATATTTGACTTGTACATACACACGAGACAATCGACGAGTTTCCACGCCCACCGCTACGCGAACATGTCAACAAGACTGGTGATAACATCGACACATTGGTACGCCAACCAAGGGCTCATACTTGTTCGCCCATCACTGGTTCTTAGCTATTTCTGGGCGTTAGTAGAAGTATTCCTTATGTTTCTGACACTGTTAAGCTACCAAGCGGGGATATTCACAACCCAAAAACACCTCACGTTCATAACTAGCGGTAATCGAAGCCAATCCGCTAGTGCACAAAGAATGGGATGGATAGTGGTGCTCATTCTACTAGCTAGAACCGATGGTCCCTGTAGATACGAAATGGACGTATACTTGATAAATAAGCAGCTCAATTCTTAGCGCATTTGTCCTGGTGACCTGCGTCATTGGTTCTCACTCACCTTTGAAGGCGCGAATTTTGTTACATATATACAAGGGTCTGATACAGTTGGCTGTAACCGGGGCTGATGCCTCCTGTATATATCTCGAGTCTTTCTCTTTCTCTCTTCTCTATACCATAGAATATACGCACACGGTTCTCCCCAACTTCCATATCGTAACAAATTTTGTTACATATCCAGTGGCAAGTGACTCAGAGTGGCGAGTGACTCAGAGTGGCGAGTGACTCAGAGTGGCGAGTGACTCATGAGTGGCGAAGCATCAAAATTTTCTCTCATAATTTTCAGTATATAAATCGAGTCTTTCTCCTTCTCTTCTTCTCTTCACTGTATCATAGAATATACACACGGTTCTCCCCGAAATACTATAGCAACAAATTTCGAGTCGATCCCATCCGAACTGCCGACCTTGCTATACACAAGGTTTTCAATAGTCCGTCCCGGGCAAACAGCTGTGCACCCCATCTGGAACTAAAACTTGCCGAGTAGGGGATTCTCGGACTAGTAGATGATGTTACAGGTATACTTGTGCCGGAGATATGTTACAGATCTGATACACGGTGACTGCTGCAGGGGCTGACGTCTCGTCCATATATCTCGAGTCTTTCTCCTTCTCTCTTCTCTGTACCATAGAACACACGCATACGGTTCTCCCCAACTTCCATATCGTAACAGATGACCGACAGATATATGTCGAGTGATAGACCTATGAAGCGAGTGACGGCTTGGTGTTTGGCGACAACCCACCCGTCGCGCGACAACTCATCAAGTGGTCTTGGGGTTCTGTGGTAACATAGGGATATTGCTAGCGGTCTAAATGTATTGTCTTCTTGATGAATGGAGTTGTTTTGGAGGAAAAACTCTCGCCGCACAACAACAGCAACCTCTGTTAGGGCCCAGTAGATGGCCGGTCCGGGCCTTGGGTGTATTCGTTCATGTTCCACACTGGACGAAGTTGCTAGGCCTGAGACGACTAGTGGGCAGACGGACTATTGAGAACTCTGGCTATGCAACTAATTATAATACTGTACTAGGTATGTAGCGGCTTCGCCGCCCCCTTCGGTAAAAAAGAATCCTAAACCCCAAAACCCATGAAATCCAGCTAGCTCTCAGCCGGTTCACATTACGTCCAGCCAGCCGAGAGCCAGCCCATTAAGATTGCATCCAGCCAGCGCAGAGTTAGCCCGTCCAGCTTACGTACAGCCAGCCGAGAGCCAGCACGTACAGCCAGCCAAGAGCTAACCCGTCCAGATTGCGTCCAGCCAGCTGAGAGCCAGCCTGTGCAGATCACATCCAGCTAACCACAAACCATCTCAGAGTGATTATGTCAGCATTGTCTAGATCATCTCCAGCTGGCCAAAACTCAGCCCATCCAAATTATATTCAGTTGACCCAGGTCAGCCCGTCCACATCATATTAAGTTGACCAAGAGCCAGCCTATCTTGACCATGTCCAGCCAGCAGAGAGCTAGCCTGTCCACCCGTCTCGATCCTCTCTAGAAATTCGAGAGCCAGCTCATCCAGATTACGTTCAAATTACTTCCAGCAAGCCGAACCTGTCCAAATTGTATCCAGCCAGTAGAGAGCTGGCCGTCTCGATCGGCTCCACACATTCGAGAGCCAGCCTTTCCAGATCGTGTCCAATTACCAGAGGGCGAGCCCATCCAGATCATATCAAGCCAGCCGGGAGCGAGCCGGTCCAGATTGCATCCAGCCAACACGTCTAGATCGTCTCCAGCAAGTTGAGAGCCAGCTCACCCAGATTGCATCTAGCCAGCTCAGATTGCTGACCAATAGCTGTTGTGAGAGCCACACTCAAGCAAAGCGCCACAGTTCACTAATCATGACTGAAAAAGACCATCTGCCGACCAATCAGCATTCTGTAATTTGCCACTTTAAGATGGTACGTACCACCATCAACCAATGAGAATGCTTCGAGCCGACAAACCAGGTGTATATTTTATCGATATTTCCGCTATAATCACGTTAGTTTATCCAATTACAGTGATGTTCCCGCATGTGGCTTAAGGGAAACAAACTAGGTGGACGCGGCAAAATCTCCTGCTCAGACCTAGGAAGGGAATTTATTTATACCCTTAGAACATAGGCCTCAGGAGAGCCAGATCTCTGGCAGATGCGTTCCAGGAGTGCACCACGTAGTGGAGACGTGTCAAAAGAGTTGACAGTTAATATTGTTGGTTGTTTAAAATCCACTGCAATAATAGAAGGATTCAAACTCGACTATATCTTTTTTACTTTTTTGGAGGTTTTTTCTATTGTGATTTATTGAGTTTGTAGTGCATTTAACTATTTGTTTATTTTTATTACGTTTGTACATTGCAACCCCTGGATTTGATGCAAAAAACATCCGCACTGACTTCAACTGTTCCCACCCTCGCCAGCTCCGACCACAAATTATAGTTGTCCCACCTCTTTTCGGTGAGCACTACATTCTGTGAGTAATTGTTAGTACGGGTTAGGATGCCGGACATGTCTAGGGTATACAAAGTCGAAATTTGCCAAGTTACTAAATGTCTACTCTGAAGCTTCGTACCACTGAGGTCCACGTGCGTGACTAAGAATACGCCAGCAGGATGGTGCATATGTTCGTTTGCAGTATCGAAGTAGCGTTGTCTAGCCGGCCGCAAGCGGGGTGTCGCACAATGCTTAACTACGATTGTAGTCGAGTGATGGATAGATGCATTTTGCAGGGTTCTGATAAGATAAGATGTGAGATACGCGTTGTACTCGCTGATCATTATCACGCTAAACCCTGTTCTCTAGCACCACACCTTTTGCTTGGGCTGAAGCGGATCGCCTCTCTCGCCAGCCGTTGCACTCACAATAAGCAAAAATACCCTGCCAGAATGAGGTGCGTTGGTTCAGCCCTACGCTAATACCCCTGCACCGGCATTGTTGGTCCGCCAGTTATTTTGACGATTCGGCTCTGCACACCACAGCGTTTTCTGGCCTGCCATCCATCCGGGGTTCACACTAATGATAAATTCTAGGCTGTATGGATCCTTTCGGGATGACACAACCGGCGGCGGTATGCAATAGTGGTGGCATTACCTGCAATTCAATCACACCCTCACTATACCTTCATATTCCAACCGACGGTACTGCAGACCGGACCATACCTTCCACCATAAACAAATCCTCCCGCTAAACACCACTATCATCCTGCTGCACATAAACATTACAAGTAAAAGTCTTCCACTTCTCACAGGTATCATGCATCTGTTGCTTCCTCACAATCTTGTCTTCAATGTCGCTCTGCCTCTCCACCGCCTGCAGTGTCAACCCGCTACTCGCGTGCCACGCAATAGCAGTGCAGCAGCCACACGCCCGCTACCGAGCGTTAGCAAGGTCCTGTAGGCGCAGCTAGCGAGGGAGATACGGTTATCAGCCTGAAACGCAATCACCAAGTATCTGCCTGAATCTAACAACTCGACATCGCGTTGCTGGGTGAACAGAGTTAGATCTAGTTTGGGATCTAGCGCATCCCATTCGCCATTGCCCTGCTACAGGATTGCGAAGCCGTAGCCGTGGAGCTGGAGACGGCTATTATGCCGGCGGAAAGGGAGGGGGGAAGAACGGACATGAATCGGATGCGCCTTGGGGATTCCTTTGCGACCGGGGTGCTTGAAGGTCCTATTCTATGAACTCACTGCGTGCACACCACTCAAGATGGGTCCGGGGAACACATACCTTGGATAATAAAATACATCCACCCGGCATCATCCCCATTATCCTCAACCGTAACCCATACTCCGGGTCCCACGTAGCATTCCCCAAATTTACCATCGCCGGACTCGCCCAATCCAGCCCATCGGTTCCCCGCCGATCTCCCAGCGAATAAACCAACGCGGCCCACACCTCGCCGGCGTGACGTTCGTCCGCGCAACCGTAAACTCCTCCGTTTCCACCGGCGCGCCCACCGTCCACGGTACCTAGATTCACTACTTCTGAACTGTGATAGGCCATGCCAGTGCACCACCGTTCCGTTCGCCGACGTCTCCGAAGGGCAGGGAGAGTGTTCTTAGTCTTAGTAGTTTGTAGCGTAGATTCCTGCAGAGAATGGGGGTTAGTAGGTTTGCGCGAGGATAGTTGCGTGAGGGCTGGGGGTTGCGGGGATGCGAAGCCAGAGTACGGCACCGGGGAGACGGAAAGGAAAAGGAGGACGACGTAGCTGATCTCCCCAATTCGCCTCAATCAACGGTCCAGGGTCGTTCCGTTCACGACCTGCCTGATATGCGGGAAGCCGTCCGGGGCAATGGTCTCGTACGTAACAGTCAACCAATACTCGGGGAGCACACCCCTAGGCCACTTTTACTCGTAATCCGGGCCAATCCGGAGTTTTATCGCCCCTGCGAGCCAGCATTGGCGATTGCTGGGAGTGTTGCAGAAGCATTCTTGTGACTATGGGGGGGTGTGAGGACGGGAGGGTGAGTTGCAGGCAACGTTGGGACGGAGTAGGTTGAAGGAATACTGGGAGAGGAATTTGTTCGGTGTAGCGGGTGCGGATGCTGCCGAGGTCGACGGTCGTGCAGATTCAGGTTGTTAGGCAGCGGAAGAAACCCATGCTAGTGTTTGGTGTAGTGAGGGGAGGGGGATGCTGCTTTATATAACCAAGGTGGAGGGCGGAAGGTACCCTGCTTTTGCGAGAACGGATACTTCGCAGTCGATACCCCTACACTAACCACTCTGGATAAATGGTAGTAGTCTCGGAACCGAGCCCTATACCACACTCCGTGACTAGATAAGTTGCATCAGCTAACGTCCAACCCATAAGCCGGCCCTACCCGAACCCAAGTCATCTCGCGAACCGTTTCCTTGGCATACACTCTCTCCCCGCGCTAAAGCGAATCGCTTAAAAAATTCGCCGGCCGTTGCAGCCCGTTGATTCAGCCCTACCCCGCACAGGGATCAGACATAACCCACCAATTATTGACGGCGTGCTGTTGCGACACCCCAGCACATGAGACAGGCTACATTTTCTGCAACATCACAGCACTGCTGGGATGGAGCTTTTGTACAACGTCCAGCGGGGCAAAACAGTTTATCCACCTTGACGTTCAACCATTATATCCTTAACATACCGAACTTTCTCCTCCGTCCGACAAAGGTTCAATCGCTACTGCAGAGCACTCGAACCCGTTCCCCTAAACACCACTATCATCCTGCTGCACCACTACCTTGGCGCGGAAATCCTTCCACTTCTGACAGGTATCGTACAACTGCTTTTCTCTCACAATCGTCCGCTTGATCTCGCTCTGCCTCTCTACCACTTGCAGTGCTAACCCGCTTGATGCATGCCACGCTATCCATATTATTAGCAAGTGTACGACAGAAATTAATAATAGAAAGAGAATTGTAAAAGGGAAGGAAGGGCGGGATGAGTACCAATGTGGCAGTGTAGTAACCACACTCCCGCTGTTGCATAGATTCCGTTAGCGTAAATCTAACACTCAGAGATCACCCCCACAGAAAACTCACGGTTATCAGTCCTAAACGCAATCACCAGGTAACCGTTTGAATCGAGCCTACATCACTTCACAGCAACCTCCTTGGTCACTTCTTGTAGAAAGAGGGGGAGTACAAAGCCACATCCCGTCTGGCCGGGTTAGATAGCGTAAGGTTCGGCTTTGGATCCAGCGAGTCCCAATCTTCGGAGCCTTGCGCGAGGATGGCAAAGTCATGGCCGTGTAGCTATTGGGGGTTAGCAGGCGAGAAGTGGGAATGTGGGGGAGGGGGAGAGGATATACGTGGATCGGGTGTGCGGCGGTAATCTGATCACGACGGGGGTTTGTTATGTTCGAGAAATTACCTGGTATTGTTAGCTACACACTCAAGCACGAAGGCGACAGGAATATATACCCTGAATAACAAAATACACCCACTCCGTCGCGCCCTTATCCGTATTCTCTACCACTACATCATATTCGGGATTCCAAGTTCTATTCTTCAAATTAGTAATAGCCGGATTCGCCCAATCTAACCACATCGGTTCCCCGCCAATCTCCCACCGATTAAACGGGCCATGCGTCTGATCTTCATCAATGGCCACAGTAAAATTCTCCTCCTTCCACGGATCCCCTACGTTCCACGCAACCACTGGCGTCAACAGTGTCGAATTTACATCATAACACTCCGGAAGATTCGTCGAGTCGAAATACAGACCATCGTACGGCCTGCTGACTGGATCGTTCGTATCCTCCTCGGAGTATCTGATGATGCCATAAGTCGGCCAGATGTCGTCGAACAAATCACCACAATCCGTGAGCGGGATGTAACGAACCCAAAAGTTTCCGTCGGCCGGAGGCGTGGGGTAAGGGAGCGTGGAGTTTGGAATTGCGGTAACGATAACAGTGTAGCGTTGGCCGATACCGATGGTGATGTTGGGGACCGAGAAGGGGACCACGGGGACAAAGTCGGTTTGTACCACCTCGAGCATGTGGTTGTCGATTGAGAAGCGGAATTGCATGTCGGCAGACGTGTTGACGATGCGGAGAAGATATTTTTTGCCGGTTTGGAAGAGGGTGGACCAGCGGGAGCCGGGGTTTCCTGTGCACCCTTTCGATGGGTTTTCGTCGGTTGCGTAGCAGGGGTAGATCCCTGTGAGGTTAGATGGAGATAGGGGTAGGGGGAATAGAGCGAGGCGAATATACCTTGCCCATTTATAACTGTCGCATTCGCGCTCCGAGACATTTTTGGCTCCGCTCCGAGTTCGCCGCGCTGGACACCCGTCAGCATGGTTCTTCTAACACCCTGAACACTCACAGAAAACACCACAAATGCATTTAAATGAATCCAATCACTAAGCATAAGGACACCAGCATCAATATCCCAATTCGCGCTCGTCGGTCCGTGGATGACGAGCGGCCCGTATAACCCATCCGGATACTGCAGGGAATAATGCGAATGGTACCAAGTATGCCCATACTGCTGCACCAAAAACTCATACGTATAACTCTCTCTGGGGGCAATAGGACACTGCGTAATCCCATTAACCCCATCAGATTCACTACTCCTGAACTGTCTTAGGCCATGCCAATGTATTGTCGTTCCATTCGCTGCCGTATCATTCGAAATCTGGTATAAATGATTCGTAACGTGGATGCGTAGTGTATCCCCCCAATTCGCCTCAATCAGCGGGCCCGGGTACGTTCCATTCACGACCTGTCCGATACGTGGGAAGCCGTCGGGAGCGATGGTCGTATAGGTTACGTTTAGCCAGTACTGTTTGTCACATCAGCTAAGGCACACCTATACCCAGAACCAGCGGGGTAAGGAAAAGGGGAGGTACTTCACGGAGCACACCCTTAGGCCACTTCTGCTCGTAGTCAGTATAGATCCCAAAATTTTCATCGCCGCCTACGATCCAGCATTGGCGGTTGCAAGGGGTGTTGCAGAAGCGGTCTTTTTGACTATTGGGGAGTGAGAGTGTAGGCGCGTGGGTTGCGTGAAGGGTGGGGATGGAGGGAATGTTGGAGAGGGGAATTTGTTGGGTGTAGCGTGTGCAGATGCTGCCAAGGTCAACGGTCGTGCAGACCCAGGTTGTTAGGAAGCGGAAGAAACCCATACTGCTTTTTGGTGAGTAGGGGGAAGAGGGAGGACGCTGCTTTATGTGATGAAGGGTGGGAGGAGAAGGTGCACGCTCTACAAAAAGCAAGCAATCCCTGCTTCTTCTACGGCAGCTGCAAGGATTATGAGCGTTGGTTCAGCCCTATGCACCGGGGATACAAATTAACCAATAATATACATAGCGTCACTCACCACACAGCCAGTGTTTGCGGCTCGATTACACCAGCGGGTCATGCCACCCCAAAATCTCAACTTTCTCGACGCGCGTCTTGGAGCTTGGTCAGCAGTAGTTCTGCAGAGTACATCTGGTAAATAACAGAATGACACCCATTCACTAATTCAACACTACTGCCTGCCAATATCCGAGATGCAGGACGAGAAAGATGCAATTTTGGGGTGGTAGGACCACACAACGCGTTTGTGCCTGCCATTCGTTTAAGACTCTAGGTACGGCTTCTGAAAAGTTTTTTCAATTATACCAAATCCTATCTCGATGAACCGGTACTGCAGACCGGAAACACAGGGTCATATCAAAGCATCCAAGCATACAAGTATCAAAAAGAAAATTTGTATTCTTTCTCCCTCCTCCTTATACCCCACTGTCATCCTGCTGTACGAGCACCTTGGCGCGGAAATCCTTCCATTTCTGACAGGTATCATGCAACTGCTTTTCTCTCACAATTGTCCGCTTGATCTCACTCTGTCTCTCTATCACTTGTAGTGCTAACCCACTTGATGCATGCCACGCTGTCCGCACAATTAGCAGGTGAAAAGTGGTACGGGAAAAGCGGGAATAGTAAAGGAAAGGAAGGATGGGATGGGTACCGATGTGGCAGTGTAGTAACCACACTCCCGCTGTTGCACAGATTCCGTTAGCACGAACTGGCCACCCAAATAGGCCCCCAGGACACTTACGGTTATCAGTCCTAAACGCGATGACAAGGTACCCGTTCTTATTGAGTCTTGCGGGGTGTTAGCAGAGTTTCTCAGGGAGGAGGGGGGGAGTACAAAGCCACATCTCGCCTCGCCGGGTTCGACAGTGAAAGTTTTGGCTTTGGATCAAGCGTGTCCCAGTTCTCGGAGCCTTGCGCGAGGATCGCAAAGTCGTGGCCGTGTAGCTGTCGGCAGTCAGCGGATGTGGGGATGGAGATTGGGGGGAATACATGAATCGGATGAGCGGTGGGAATCCAGCGGCGGCGGGGGTGCGTTATATGCGAGAAGTTACCTATGCATATCAGCCGGCACGAGTACGACTGGCAGAGCTGGAGAACAACAAGGCCCCGGGGGCGGGGGAACACAAACCCAGAATGAGAAAATAAACCCACTGCACCGCCACTATCCCCGTATTCTCGACCACAACATCATACTCTTCGTTCCAGGTGCGGTTATCGAGGTTAATCATCGCCGGATTCGCCCAATCCAGCCACATCGGCACGTTCCCGATCTCCCAACGCCGAAACCCGTGCGGGCGGTCATCCGGGTCCGTCAGTGCCACTGTAAAATTCTCCTGGTCCCAGGGATTGCCGATATCCCACCGCAACACGGGTTTGAGAAGTTGGGCGTCGACGTCTGCGCAGGGTGGACGCTCCAAGTAGAAGGTGTTGTTGAACGGCTTGGATACGGGGTCCGAGATGGAGTAGGTGTTGTAGCGGAGGATGCCGTAGGTCGGCCAGATGCTGGTGGCAAGATCCCCGCAGCCGTCGAGCGGGATGGTGCGGATCCAGAAATTGGAGTCTTCGGGGGCGCGGGGAAATGGGTATGTGGAGTTGGGCAGGGCGTGGACAATGATGGTGTAACGCTGGCCTGGGGTTGTTAGTCGCAGGTTTACCGGCGACCTCGATATAGGGAGAGGGACGAACCGATGCCAACCGTGATAAATGTCACATTAAACTGCTTGACTGGCACGAAATCCGCCTCCACGACCTGCAGGATGTGATTATCAATCGCGAAGCGGAACTGCATATCTGCCGACGTGTTCACAATGCGTAGGAGATACTTTTTCCCCTTTTGGAAAACTGTTTCGTAGCGGGAGCCGGGGTGGCCAGTGCAGTTGGTGCTGGGGTCTTTGTCGGTCGCGTAGCAGGGATAGATTCCTATTCCGAATTAGATTGAGAAAGAAGAAGGGAATACGGGAATAACCGTGGCCGTTGATCACGGTTGAGTTCGCGGCGGTCTTCATGACCGGTTCGGCACCAAGTTCACCGCGCTGGCAAACACGTCAGTGGACGGCCATCTACGTAATATGGAACACTTACTGAAAACACAACAAATGCATTCAAGTGGATCCAGTCGCTCAGCATCACCACTCCGACATCGATATCCCAGTTTGCGCTCGTCGGTCCGTGGATCACAAGCGGCCCTATCTCCCGTCAATCTTGCGCCCTCACCTCCGATTTCTCCACTCACCGTATAATCCATCCGGATACTGTAACGAATAATGACTACTCATTCCCCTGTTAGCCTTCTCCCACTTCCTCCCCTCCCTCTCACCCTGTCGTTTTCTTTCCCTTGTAACCCCGCTCACCCTCGAGGACGGGACCTACCTGTGATACCAAGTATGCCCATACTGCTGCACCAAAAACTCATACGTATAACTCTCTCCGGGGGCAATGGGACACTGCGTGATCCCATTCACCCCATCGGCTTCACTACTCCTCCACTGTCTTAGGCCATGCCAATGTATCGTCGTTCCGTTCGCCGCCGTGTCTAATAGGCAAGGGGAGAACTTTGGGTCCAAGTAGTTGGTCACATGGATTTCTGAGCCTAGTTAGCAATTGAAACTCGAGGACAGGGACAGGGGGGTTATTACTTAGCCGATCCCCCCAATTCGCTTCAATCAGCGGGCCGGGGTACGTTCCATTAATCACCTGTCCGATCGTTTTAACCCCATCGGGGGCAATGGTGGTGTACGTAATGTTCAGCCAATACTGTTCGCATCAGCTACACTCACTTCCATACCCACAGCAGGAAAAGAAAAGGGCAGGCACTTCGCGCAGAAGACCCCTAGGCCAATGCTCTTCGTAATCCGTGTCAATAGTGTAGTAGTCCCACACAAAGGGCCCATTGATCCAGCAGTCGCGGGAGGTGGGGGTGTTGCAGAAGAAATGTTGCTGGAGGGGTGGGAGTGGGAGGGCGGGCGCGTGGGTTGCAGGAAGCTTTGGGATGGCGGGGGTGGAAGGGATGTTGGGGACGGGAAGTTGCTGGGTGTAGCGGGTGCAAATATTACCGAGGTCGACAGCGTAGCAGACCCAAGTGGTGAGGGCTTGGAAGAAACCCATGGTGCTTTGGAGAGCAGAAGGGAGAGAGGGAGGAGCAAGAGACTTAAAGTGGAAGGGACGGAAGATGCTGCCGCTTCTGCGAGAACTGAAGCAGGTTTTATGTTATGATAAACAGCACCCCATTGGGGTCCCGGTTTGAAGGCGGAAGGTGCACCGCTTTGAGATAATTATGTAGTAGGTTATATGTTATGATAAACAGCACCCCGTTGGAATAGGGCGGAAGGTGCACGCTTGTGAAAACTGATGCAGCAAGTTCAGCTGGAGCTGAGAAGCGGGGTTGTAGCTAGGGCTGAAATGTATGAGGTAGGATAAGCAGAGAGTTGGTCTCGTACTCCGGCCCTGGATCTCACGTGATTTTATACTAACCGAAATGGTGAGTCTGATCCGAATTGGGATCATGAAAAAAGTTGAAAGGGCCTGGAGACATCACTCCACCAAAAATTCAAATTACCTCCAGAGAGCTGAGCATTTGGGGGGTATTAGTTTATATGTACCTCAGTCAATGCCGAGTTTTTTTTAAAAAATTCAACTACATTTGCACTCACTGCAGCCATAACCCGAAGCTGATCCGGACTTGATCTGGGCTTAATCCGGGCCACCAGCTCCCGGTCACTGTCCTCACCCTCGCACATGTAGTTATGTCCGGCTTGCTTAGCGCCTCATACAAACTCTTTTTCCCCCACTCTAACCTCTTCTATCCATCCAAATCCGGTAAAAACCCATGGTGTTGAGATGTTCACTGGGTTGATGAGATGCTGATCCGGTTACCCGTGAACTTTTGTGTGGAGCGAAGTCTCCAGGCTCTGTCACACCTTCCTTACCCCTGCCACACTATTCCCTTTTTATCACTTCTACTTTCATCTTAGTGCATGCCACACAAATATACATTTGAGAGCCCGATTCGACGCCAGCAGAGAGTGGTGTGGTGACAGAATACAACGGCGTGTGGGACTTTTAGGCAATTCACTACGGGGATAGAGAGTGGGGGTGACAGGTTGGGCGAGTTATTATTGGTGGGCTCGGGTAGGGCTGGACTGGGATTGGATGCGCTAGTCTTAGGATAGAATTAATCTGATCTAATCTTATCTTATCTCCGTACTATATCAAAACGATTGAGCTCCACAATTGCAAACGTGAGCCAATTCACTGACTCGAGACAATCAGGCTTTTAATTCGGGCCGACTTCTCTCGCTCGGTAGAACATTTTTCCGAGGACTGGACGTTGCCGTCGACCATACTATAGACCTTTCGAATTCAATGCTATGCATTACTGACCACCGCACATTCCTGCTTCATATTTCCTAACTTACAAGTTTAAGGGTTCATGACCGGCTGTCAAATTAAAAACCTCGCGGCCGGCTGAACAGCATCACTGTATCTACCGACTTAGCATTTATCGTTGACTTTCTATGATTCCCGTGTTTCTACTCATCAATCTAGTATGCGCTATCCAGTATTCTCATCGGTAATTGGAGTTATCCGCTACTGCCCCGTTCGAGTAAAGATACTTGATTGTATTCAGCAAGTGTTCCCACTTAGTCTCCCGTGTATCGCCAAGACATTCGCGCTCAAAGTATGGTAGCTCACCGTAGACCATACTGTCTTGTTGCAAGATCTGCCCGTGGTGTTTTACTTCTCATTTCTTCCCGGGACGCATCATACCCGATATTTCCGAGACTAAATCTTCAATCTAATTAGGTGACTAGCATCCTGAACTGGATGTGCATAAAGCGTTGAGGGAGATAAAGCAGCAGGGAGAAGAAAATGGTGTTATTTCATGTAATATTGTGAAACACAACGATTGAATAAACCACAAGTACCGGTCTACCTGCAGAGGGACTTCTGGGATGATATGGTACAGCTTCGGACTTGTCCTGGGCATGAATGAAGTCGGTTAAGCAGTGATCTCAATTGCCCGGTCCAGTTCGTGGCAGCTATGAAACTACGCTATCTAAGCAGCTTTGCCACCCAGCTGGACTGTGCGGGATAGGGCGGCCTTGGAAAGGCCTGAGCAGCCTCGCAGCAGGGGAATTCCAGCTGGTGAAAGCAAGAGTATAGCTACCTGCCTGCGAACATGTATTTTATATACAAGGTCATAACTATTGCGCCTCCTCTACAGCTGCATTGGACTCAATTGGAGGGTGGGTTTGTGTACATTTCGCAAAGGTCGGTGGTGGGGAGATTTCCGGTCCTGCACACTGAGTGCTGGAGAGCGAAGAGAGAGAACTTGAATCTCAGGTTGACATTGGTGATTGCTCTCCCAGCAGCGGCATGTGTAATTTATGAAGTGTGTAGCGATGCCAGTAACATAAAAACTCTCATTATGACCTCATCATTCCATCTTCCGGCACAAACCTAATATGAGCCGTGGCTCATCAGCCTGACCTATTACTTAACTGCTCCGCGGTTTGAGAGCTGTCATAGAGCTGTCACTGGGCTAAACCACGGGCGACTAGTCGGCTACTAGCCTGGCCGAACTATAGAGATCACTGCGGTTAAGGAGGTTTCGGTTCGAAGTGGTAATGTCCGTAGCTTTGCAAGACCCTCTTCTTCGTCGCAACTAAAGCAGCCCATCAACTTGTCCGCCTGAAAGTCGGGCTTCGACTCTATTTTGTCACAGCCGGACGAGACAGAACAGATTCGGACTATAAGTCAATTCATATTATAGCACGCAACCGACAAATTTTAACACTCAGTAGTATTTTCCTATAGTTATACATTAGAGTATAAAAACTCTCCCAATAGAAGTCCGGAGATGTAATGATGCGCATTATGACGGGGGCTGTCGTAATATGAAGGGGAAAGCCGTCTGTATAGACTCTGGTACAGAGAGAAAAGAGAATGAGAATGACTTGGCATGTATACAGAGAATCATCAGGTATATCTTCTGGTATGCCGGCAGTGTTCCCAAAGAGCCGGCTGCCAGGCTTTCAGAGTAGGCCGGTAGATCAGCCGGAGGAGGGGAATGATGGATAACTCGTACTGATATCATGACCGCATAAATGCTGCTTTTTTTCTTGTCTCCTGCTTGGTATATACGAACTGGCGGCGGTGTGCGGGTGGGACAGTATTCTCAACCGTCCCTTACATCCGGAATCACGCTGGACGGGGGCGGGACGGCAAAGTGCCGTCCGTCCAAGAGTAGGACGGAGACGGCGCCGTTCCTCCAAGCCAGGACGGGGATAGACGGATAGGACGGCCGGGAATTGAGTTTAACCGTCCCCAGGCGTCAACTGCCGACATCCATGGATCTTTCTCAGTGTACATAATATTCATATAAAACTCGTTACAATTATCTATCCTGACCTTGAAGCAAGATCTGTTTCATCCTTACGATATCTGATTCCTTTGCTCCAAAAATCAAGCCCTAATATATCCACGATTTCAGGTATTCAGATGCCTCTGTGATATCATCTCTCCAATAACGGCCGGGGACGGTGGATGACTGCAGATGACGGTGTTTGCACCGTCCTCGGCAGACAACGGCCGTCCAGTCGTCATTTCTATGCGATGACGGGACGGACGGAATTTTCGCCGTCCCGTCAGCCCTGTCAAGATCTCGGACGGAACTACCGTCCCCGGCCGTCGGACGGGACTGTTGAGAACACTGAGGTTGGATGGCCTTAGTTTTTTACGTTTGATGAAATTAATCAGTATTTCATTGTACCGCTTCTAGTTCGTAGTTCTACAATCTAACACCCATTATAGAAACAGACCTTTTAATATAACCATATATAGTGTGTACTCCTTACAGGTATCCGTCAAGCAAAGGCTAATTGAGGGGTGCTGTTGTTGAGGCTTAACTTCATCAATACGTATCCGTACCGTCCTTTACGAAAACAATCACGTGTCAACGGCTGGAAGTAGACTACAAAGACAGGCAGAGTACAGTATATGAATCTGAAGTATACATTCCCACATTTCATCCTCCAAAACCATGTTGTATAGATCCAATTACTCTTCTCTAGCTAGGTAACGTCTCAATTCCTACCAAAGAACGCCATAATGTCTCATTTTCCCTTGTCCAATTATTAATTAATTATTGCAGTGTATGAAAAATTGTTACTGGAGACAAAGTCCTTATCATCTCAGGGGCTGATCTCCGGAACAGTTTTGCTTGGTCCAGAATTTGTACCGCAAACAATTCCTGATAAAGTACCTGAAAAAAGCGTAGGATATTGCTGTTATAAAGTCAATTGGATTTGCAATAATGATAGATTTCTGCTTGAATGTTAAACTTGCCGGCATCAACCGACTGGTGCCAAGACAGGTGCTTGAATGCCGACGAATCAATTAACAGACATCCGGACAACATACTACTGCTTTGGATTGTGTTGTGAGCCGAGACGAAACAATAGAACCTTCGATAACAGTGGAAAAATCTCAAAGGTTGGTGGAAGCAGGCAAATTGTCGGCGATAAGCATCAGATGGAAGAATTCAGCAATTGTACTGATTCCTGCAGGCATGTCAATCAGGTAGCAAAAAAGCCTAGCACCCTGTCACAGCCTAACCAAGACGCTTTGAGAAACATGGAAGGCACATCTGCGTTTGTTGTAGTTCTCGGACAGACCCTGGACATCCTACTCCGCCCACCCACGAAATAGTACCGAGTCAACTACCGACAAGATCGGCCGAAGTACTCGAAAACTCAGAAAATTAATAATTCAGCAATGCATAAGTCCATTACTGATCCGCTAAGTCTTCACCCAGCTACAAGATCCTATGGTGATGGAAACTGGTTGAAATGGCTTCGAGACAGCGTTGAAGAGTATTAACGAATGTGGTGGTCTCACTGATTGGTGATATATATCTTTCACAATCCGCGGATCTTTGCGATCCGCCACAAAAATGACAGCGCAATTGAAAATCATTTCTAAATGTATAACAATAAAACAAGTCAGGAAAGATATGTATGATTACCTGAAACCATATCAGGCGACCGCGGGGAAAATGACAGTTTCTGGAGCTAATAGATTGAGCACCTCCCATGGCCGTGTCATTCGTTGTAAATGCACCTTCCATTTTCGGTGTTAACAGCCCCTCGAAGGGGCGTTCGTGACAGCCGAGTCAATGACTTTTAGGTGTGTCGCCCCCACGTTCGCGTATTTTGTCATATGACTGCCTACCTAATAAACTTGGATAAGAGATAACACCCCAAATGCAATTAGGTGAAATTATCTTCCTCGTACCACAATCAATATGCATAAAAAGAGAGTTTAATTTAATTTCCACGAACGGTTTTTAAATTTAATCACTACAAGCGTGGTGCATAATATTCTGTGCGTTGACGTTATCGCTAATCGCTTGTTATTGATCAAACAAGGAACGGTTTCTCCCGGTTCAACTTGGCACGACCCGTACGGAATGTGGCGTCACTGCAAAATTATAGCGAGCGACGTGTTTTGTTGCTCCGTTCGAGATACGGCGCTTAGGGAGGAAGTCTAAATAGAGTACTCGGGTCTGGGGGTAAAGGATCGGACGGTTCTGTTCTGGAATTAAATTTTGCTGTGAGTCAAGGGTGTCAACAGGGGGTAATCTGAGGTGGAAGTCAGTGCACTCTCCAGCTTTACCATTTTTATTCATTATGCAGATCGCACGTCACCTAAAATTGTGTTGCACACTCAATTTTAGCATTTCTGTGTGGTTGTATGCCAGAACAGGAGCGTCTGATCCTTCCGACTACATCAAAAGATCTTGGCGCATACCATGTCTCACAGTGTACATCTTGGCACCAATAGTTATCCCTGTAGTTACCATTCCTCTCGTATAGCGTTTGTCGAGCTTGAATTGCATCCACTCAGCAGGCAACGCGTGTCGTGGGAGGGGACGCAAGTTTTAGAAACACAACAATTCAAATGCAAAGCCCTGAGTTACTAAGTATATATTATTCGCCATTGCGCAACATATTGAATCGGCACTTTAATTACTCTCCGTCAAACTCAGCTCATACCTCATACCTCAAGGCTAGGGTTGCCGGACTTTCACCATACAATGCGCTCTTCGTTGTATTTTGCCGCAGTTGCAGCCTTTATTGGTACAGGTGTCGTTGCTGGAGACAATAGGGACGAATTCTCCAATAATCTATTCTCGGATCTCGCGCCGTATGTCGTCAGGCCTCCCACCGAATATACATTAACGAAATATGTAGGTTACTGCAATTATTTGGGGAACGGTTTGCACAGCAATTTATGTCTCAGTCGATGAGTTGGATCGACAACGTCATCTTCGCCATGGCTCCCTTGGGCATAATTACAGCAATCGCTGGTGCGTTATCCTGGTGTTTCTCCCCCGGCTGGCGCATAAGCCAAAGCCTATATATCATTCAGCCTACTGTATACCCTCTAAGATCAAATATAGGCTTACCGCTTGGTTAGGCGCAATTAGAATTGGTGGGCCTTCATGGTTGAAAGCTGCCGTTGGAAGGGCCAGGGAAAATCGGGGTGCCGCTGAGATTGAGTTGATGTCCTCTACTTCAGATGAAGGTAAAACAAGCCGTAGTTTCTAGCTAGCTGGTGCATCGCTGATAACCATAGTGAGCGAGCTGTGGAACGGACAAGTGATAGTCAGAACGATGGGAAAGGTAACCATAACATTTACCGCATGACGTCGATAATAATGTTTTGATGTGTTAGCCGGAGATTCTGCAAGTGGTTTATGTTGAAGGTGAACAAGAGGAACCGCAGTTTAGATTGCATTCGTTGGATGAACTGCGTCAGCTAGGTGTCGACAGTAAATATAGCGGTTCCTTTCAGTTGCAGATGACTAATACATCTCACAGAATCTAAATGCCATAATCCATTTGGTTGGGATCCCGAGTTGCAGTTAAAATCTGACCCTCAGTCATTTCACTCCCGGAAGACCTTAAGTGAACTGGCGAAATATGCACCAAATATATCATTGAACAACGCTCCACGAAGATGGCGGTTTGAAGTTTATTTTTGGGCAATATGTGGTGTTTTGGTTCAGGCTTCGGTACTGGTAATCGCTGGCCTCGTCTCACACTGGAAGCTCAGAAAGGGCGGCCAACCGGTAGAAGGATACGCGTTCCCGGTAACAATTTTGGGGACATTGCTCTTAACCTTGGGAATGTATTGCTGTTCGGCCATCGTTGAAACGGGATCCAAGGAAAAACAATGGGGGAAATCGCAAACTCAAACTTCAAAGAAAAGAAATTGCACTCTCCGAATCTTATGGTTGCAACGGCGTCATATTGTTTCTGACCAAATTTTTGACGCGTACGCAATCATCGCCCGCGGTCGCCGTGATTATATCCTCACGTCACATCCTGCACACACCACTGCTCAGCTTGAAGCTACACGTAATGTGGATAACCACCCAGTTGCTTCCGCTACTAGTACTTCCTACTTTGTGTTCCGGATAAAGAAAACATTTATTCAAAATCCGACAATTAGCGCGATCAGCAAATATCTTCTTTCCAAACGATTCGAATCTGCAACTGTACTGGGAACCATGGTCAGTTTAACCGGATTCATACTGCAATTCATTGGCTTGAGAGCAAGTCATTGGAGTGTGTCTGTTGCCCAACTTGGGGCAACCGTCATCATGACAACTATAAGAGCCATAATTCGTCGAGGTCTTATCGTACGTCCGCATGCCCAACTTCTATTGCATGATCATGAAATGGATTGGCTAGCAACTAGGATATCTGATGACCCTGATTCGTTTTGGTCACACTTCAACAATGATAAGCCACAAGACGCCATCCTCGGCGACTGCCCTGATAGAGGTCATCGCAGTTTGGTTGTCAAAAATGATGCGAATATTGCTGGGATCTGGGGTTTACCTCCAAGGAACCCGAAATTTGTGGAGGTACGTCAGAGGCTGGGGCAGCTAAGCAAGTGGACTGGACCAGCGAGCGAGCCAGCAATATCAGTTGCTACTGCAGTCGAAATTGTCATGGATACACTGTTTTAGTCACCGAGCGAGAAAGAGATCTTTTCATGGTCGCTAAAGTGTCTGAACGGGGAAGCCAACGGGGAAGCCTATATGACCGTAAAGTACACTAATGGTCAATGGAAGGCCGACGCAACTCAGATCGAATCAATATTGTCCCTTTGGATCTTTCATGTTCGCCAAGCGGAAGAGGACCGGAAGGATCGTCGCACCCCCAAAGACAGCCCCCGGGACCGAGAAAGAGCAGGGACTAAGAGGCTGGACTGGCTACGGGAGGGCGATGCGGCGTTAAGATTACCGACGATGCGAATTTTGTGTCGAAACTCCGAACCTGCTCGCCAATATCTCAATTGGTGGGGGGACATTTCTTCTGCAAAGGTCCGGGCAGTGCAGTTCATCAGCCACAATGACTCCTCCTCCAAGGAAAAGACTACCAGAAACTTCGATAGGCACCGTGTTGTGGGGTGTATAACATCTAAGCCGTCTGATTGGAGTTCCATTGCCCCCCCATGCTGCAATGATGACAACCTGATCTTCAAACTAGATGCGGACGTTTCCCTAGATCACTCTTTCGACGATAGCTCTAACGATTCTCCAGCAGTAAGCGACTTAGCAGTCATTTCCGATATACCACTCCCGCTTCTCTTTGCACAGCATGTGTTCTCTGCGTTTATGTGGTCGATTGCTGAAGTAACGGAGCCCATCGTGGGTAATACAACATTGCACCAACAGGATCCCGAGGATTGGAAAAAATTCCGACTGGAGAATTCTACTCTGCGCAAAATTGCAGCTGGTATACAACAAGCGGGCCTCGGAAGCATTGAAGAAGTCTATACCTACATCATTCCCCCCCTTGGAGATAGAGGGAAACTTCCGTCGGCCATGGCAGTTTTGGAACGAGCAAGAAAACAGGCCAGTCACCACCAGTCATTGCAGCAATGGAAGGAAGCAGCCAGCGTGTACTTGTGGCTTTTTCCTAAGTGCAAGGCATTTGACAGCAAGAGTCCATTTGCCGTCAAAGCTACTGCGCTCTTAATGGAAAATTTGGGATTCGTAACCTCTACTTTGGAACTTTGGAAGAAACAACTACACGGAACAGAAAATTTGCACGGGTTACGGTCTGCGCTACTGAAAGAGCTTGAAACTGCGGATCCTGATGTTCGTTCCGCTATCGAATCAGTCTATCGTGCAGAACAGCTCGACGGTTGGAACGATTCTCCTTCAGAAATAGAACAGACCATGTCGTCCAGCGCAAAAAATGCCAACGACAATGAAACCAACAATGATGAAACAAACAACGGTGAAACAAACAACGATGAAACAAACAACGATGAAATCGACATCCCATATACTAAATTTACCGAATATACATTTTTTGCACGGCAGAGCGCACACTCAAAAGTGTTTTCACACAGATTTTATAACCTTAACACAGCCGATAATGTGAACTCAGCGGACCTTCTAGAACGAACAGCGCTTCATTATGCCATTGCGTCAAGGGACAGATATGCTGTGCAGCAGCTACTACAGCTCGGAGCGGATTCAAAAGTCGGGAATTTGATTAATTGGACTCCTTTGCATTATGCATCTTGGTTTGGACTTGATGAAATCGGCTGGCTACTGTTACAGCACGGCGCTGATATTGACGCACGGGGATCTGACGGCAGGACACCGCTACATTGCGCATCACAAAGAGGGCACAACAGAATGGTCGGGATGTTGTTGGAAGGCGGAGCAAATGTAAACACACCAGATGGCTCACGACGAACAGCCTTACATTGGGCTGGATACTGTGGATTCAAAGATATCGTAGGGCTTCTCATTAATGCCAACGCAGTAGTACATGCTCGTGAAGATCAGCGAAGAACTGCATTGCATCTATCGGCCGCTGCAGGGAGGGCGGAATGCGTGGACGCTCTGTTGAATGCTAACGTAGACATCAATACAAAAGATATATTCGGAGATTCCGCCCAAATGATGGCAGCGACCTTTGGACATGAGAACGTGATGAGGGCGCTTTGGGGACAGCACAACTTCGACATCAACTCTAAGGGCAATAATGATCAGTCAGCACTGTCTAGGGCAGCCAAAAATGGGCATGTGAACATGGTTCAGGCACTTTTAGAACAGCCAAACGTCGACATCAGCTCTCAGAGCACGAACGGTCAGTCACCACTGTCGTGGGCGGCCAATGGCGGGCATCTGGACGTGGTGCGGGCTCTTTTGGAACGGCCGGACGTCGACATCAACTCTCAGAGCACGAACGGTCAATCACCGCTGTCGTGGGCGGCCAATGGCGGGCATCTGGACGTGGTGCGGGCTCTTTTGGAACGGCCGGACGTCGACATCAACTCTCAGAGCACGAACTGTCAATCACCGCTGTCGTGGGCGGCCAAGGGCGGGCATCAGGACGTGGTGCGGGCTTTTTTGGAACGGCCGGACGTCGACATCAACTCCAAGGACAGTACCTATGGTCTATCACCGCTGTCGTGGGCGGCCCATGGCGGGCATCTAGACGTGGTGCGGGCTCTTTTGGAACGGCCGGACGTCGACGTCAACTCTCAGAGAAAGAACGGTCCATCACCGCTGTCGCGGGCGGCCAAGGGCGGGCATCGGAACGTGGTGCGGGCTCTTTTGGAACGGCCGGACGTCGACATCAACTCTCAGAGCACAAAGGGTCAGTCACCACTGTCGCAGGCAGCCAAGCGCGGGCATCTGGACGTGGTGCGGGCTCTTTTGGAACGGCCAGACGTCGACATTAATTCTACGGATAATGATTCGCATACGGCGTTATGGTGGGCTACCGAACACGATCACACACAAGTGGTAGAACTACTGCAGCAACGCGGCGCACGTCTTGGCTAGTAAAGGTAACTGCAGCCACTGCTTATCGGTTTTTTTGTTCTAATCCTTTACAGTTGAATCAGAGTGTGTAAGGAGCTAGTTTTCTTGTGGTGATTATACGTTCTATTTTGTAAGGAATGGGGAGTGGGTTTCGAGTATTGTGGCAATTCTCGTGATTTTCTTTGTGCGTTCGGATAGGATGGTGTTGAGGCGGTGGGGATTTCCCGCATGATTGGTGGCAAGAGAATAAGCTAGGAGCATGTTTCGATTGGTTATATTTGTTTCAAATTCAAATTCATTGTGGCAGTAACACTATCTCAACAATCGGAATAGCCCATACGTGCCCTTTCCCGGACTGCCATCTAGAGGTCATTCATTACTAAGACTAGGGCGGGTTTTGCCCAACTTAAATTTACTGTCCTTGGATTACGAATTTAGTGTTTGATGAGCAGAGTTTTAAACTATAGCTTCACTTTGCTCAAGCTTTTAACTGCCACTCAAACCGGGGACTCCCCCGCATGCTTTGACTATGCTCTAAAACTCCGGACAGAGAGAAAACCGCACCAATTATAATGAATTAACGTTGGCTGGGGTACTTTAATTACACCGTCTTTTACAATACACCTTTCGGTTGGTAGCTCTTAAGTTCACGCCAAAACAGTCCGTCAGGTGTATGCTGATAATATGCATGCACGAGATAGAAATGGTCGAGTGTGACTGGGTACGAGCGAGATTTACCGGTACAAGCTAAGGAACATGGTTATGTGCTGAAGTTAGTGATAGCCGCCACAGGAAGATCTGCTGCAGTGGGATCAGAGCAGTACCGAGAACAGAATCGTGGCGCAGTTCGAATACCGATATGAGGCTAGGTACATTAAGCGGTGTTCATGCGAGGAAAGGATAATTTAATCTGAAGCTAGAATGAGATGAGTTTATAAAATCCTGGACACGCCAGCAGCAGCATTGTGTTGCGTTTAACTGTTGGGGTCGTTTTGCATTGTCTCGGCCCTAGCCTCTCGTTGTCGAGGGAGGTAACGAGATACAACACGAGGCCCAAGTGGCTACTACTAGAGTCTCGGCACAACACAAGATTTGCAGGTGACGAACGATAGCACGCCATTAAGCTTTGAGTCTCGGTAAACGAACCACCATGCCGGTTATTCCGACGCCGTCGGTCGTCATCATCAATGTTCCATCGAAGTTATCATTATTCTAGCATTTCTATTAACTCGGAATCAATCCTTACATCGTATTCCGCTACTACGCTCGTCGAGGGTTCTGGATCCGTAGAGGAATCCTAGCACGGTGCATTGACCTTAACGGACCGCTGCTAGCTCCACCGAAACATAGCGGTTTTTGCCCCGAACTGTTCTATGATCGAGTTATCCCTACGCCGAAATGCTCGCCTTCTACATACCAACGGAATGATATTTCCAAGAGATGAATTTTAACCAACACATAGCCATTCGACAATCACCGCCGTTTCAAGTAGACATACATCAGCATAGCAACTCAGCGGTCTGGTACTATCTTTCTCCATATACTTGCTGTAAAATTGCTCGTCGTATTAACGAATGTATTGTAGAAATATTCTGCTACAGGAGGCACCCAATTCCGGTAAGAAGGGTCAATGTGGTCATAGTCGATCACTCGGTAGTTCTGCCTATCGACTGTATTGTTTGATATGAAGGGGAGCACTATGTGTATACACTATACTATAGAGAGGAGACAGGAGAGAGAGATATCCAAGAGGGGTGTGTGCCTTGTGTCTTATCAGGTGCCCTACCATCAACCCTCAGCGTATGGACAATTCTGTCAGGTCTATGAATGCAACAGACCTGGTTGGCCTTTCAGTTGCGGTTAGTCATCATGACTACTAATTGGGCTGTACTAGCTAGCGACAGTGTGGTGGGAAAGGTTAAAATGGGTATACTACCGGGACAACCGGCCATAGCGGCGACGACTACGTTCCGTAACATCATATCTTCCCTTTACAATCAATGCAATCGCTACCGTATCCAGAAATCCGTCCAATTGCGAACCGGCTATCTCACCTACCATGTAAATACACCTCTAATCCTTGGAGACAACAGTTATCCTGATTTGAAATTACTAATGGTTCATGGGAACCCTTCTAAGTACTCTATTACTAATCATAAAAAGTTACAACCCTAGCCAAGTTAATGGCGCTATTACTGACCTTAATTCTGTGGTTAGACACAGCTCTTTTAACCCCAAAGTCCTATACAGCGGACCTGAAAAGAATTTATGGTAGACGCGATGGGATCCTTGACGGTAATGAACGAACCTCTGACACTGAGACACTGCAGAAGATAAGGAAGAACATTGTGCAGCGCTTCGGCCCCGATCCCCTAGTTCACAACCGACATCAAGGAGAACATCATTGATCAAGCACACGCATGAAATACGTGACGACCGATTGCGTTTGTCTAATGGTGCCACTGAAATGTTTTGAGGATGATGAGGTCGTAGCTTGAGCTAGGAGGCAGTGGAGTAGCAGGCAGTGAAGGAACAACCAACACTCAGCAGCGGAATGTACTGTTTATTTCTTTCCTGGCCTCCTGGTGTAAGTATTTACTATCCCTGGCTACTTGTACGTAAGAATTCTCAGAATGATAATTGGGGAGTGCATAGATGGGAGATAACCTCCCCGTTAACGCGTTTCAAAGAATACTGGAAGAGAAATACATGCACTGAGATCCAATTTTGACCTAGAGTAGACGGATGCACTACGGATTCCCGGTATATAGTACGCAGATTACGAGAATATGAAATTTGGAGTGATTAGTAGCGGAAGTCATACATTGGCCTCTTGCTTTGCCATCATAGTTGTGGAACTATCAATTGGAATGTTTTATATTAAGCCATAACTCCATCAGATCGTATACATGAACATTATGGTGCTATCTCGAGGATACGGGTTGTGAATATTATCGGACACGAAGCATGATATCCGCGTCTGGCACCTAGCCGCCAAGCCTAACGGAGATCTTATCAATCCATCTAATCTCTGGATCTAATCTCTCATCTCCTGATTGATCACACTTATCAGTAGTCGTATAACCCATTATAATCCAGCGCTGATGTTAACGTTGCATTTCATTACTTTAGAGGATGGAGGCTAGGTAGAGTAAAGTGTGATAAACTAAGATGTGAACAATCCCATTAGATACCCTTTGCGAATTTGGCTTGGCCTCTAGTAAAGTACTTCCGAAACATATAAGGCTAAATGGACCTGACTTGCATTAAAATTTTTCCAAAGTTCCCACACGGAACGAAAAACGGCAAAACTACCGACCAAGGTTTTGACAAACTTACAGATCTGATATAAATCTCCCATAATCATTCGAAACCGATCTAGTGGCATTCGAGCTTGAGATACAAACTTGGACGCATTTGTAGAAACCGCGCGCCTATTATTGGCAAAACGCGCCATACCATAGGTACCCGAAAACGACACCCACAAGTTCGGCGTTTGCGATTCTGGGTCGGATGGAGTGATCGATAGGGCTGAATCAAAGCGTGGAATACTTTGAGAAATGTAGTCATTCTTGGCGGTGCTTGGACGGTCAGAAATATAGTGTTTTGTATAACGAAGGCGAGAATTGTCGCATTGGATTGGATTCTATTGGGCGGTTAACGAGTCAGCTGCTAAGGATGGAACTAATATAGTGCTGTGGAACATGAGCCGTCCATATCTTGGTTAACCTTGTCTTAGCAAAAAGTGAGTTCGGATAATTATACGTAAATCAGCGAGCCCAACAAGGGGGCTGTACTACCGTGACAGCCGCACAATAGTTATATATGAATGGTAGTTAGCCATCCATGCGGAAAATTTTGTTATCACTTCCATAAATCCGTAACAAACAAATCAACTCCCACTCAATGGCCACCGATCTCACGAGCCTTGTAGCTTTAGTAGTAGCAGCCGTTGCTCTACTAATAGCTGCTCTCCAATTCACACAGCAACTGATGGCGACCGGCTATGTCATCCGGAAGTGCGACCAAATTGTTGCGGGCGGTTTAACGCGCGGTGGTACCAGACAGTGGCATTGGAGACAGTTTCGCTTCACTGTTAAATACGAAGCCATAACATTTACTTTGCCAGAGTCTGTATACTCGTCCCTGGGAGTTAGCTCAGAAATTCAAGTCGAATCATCGTCCGAGAACATCTGGGTCCGTGCGGCAAAGCTCAGGCGCACAAGGGATTATAATCAAGGCTGCTGGGTCTCGTTCATCCAAGATATACTTGAATGTCTCCCTCCTGAAAATGTCGGTGTCAGATGGGAAAGCGCCGACCGAGTACCCGACGACCTGACTGTCGCCCCGATCCGGGTCGACACAATCACCGTTATGCTGCTGGGCGTTGCCTCAGGGATGTCATTGTCGAAGTTCGAACCTACGACCGGCGAGATCAGTATGACCGGCAAATACGGCGGAATTTCGTCCTCTGTGCATCCTATACTGGGAGGACTACTTCACTACACTCCCAGTGCTCTTAAAGAGTCAGGTAGTGGGCGAAATGAAACTCTTGAGCGGCATGCGAGAGCGGTTAGACAGAAGGAGGGCGTTTGGGCAAATGCGGTTTTTGGCAGATTCAACGACAGGACATTACGTCAAGGATATGTTAGATTTAGCGATCTTCGCAGTACAAAATACCCCATCGTCAAAGCCGGCGGCTGGCCCGACAGAAGCACTGGGGATGCTTACTCCGATGGTATTGGTGGTGCTTGCGCTTTCATGGTATTCGCTAATGTGGATATTTACGTTATTGCTCCCCCATCCTCTGTCAATGGGGGCTGGTCCCCCCGCTTTGCCGAGGTAATCGTCAAGGCACATCTTCTGCAAATCAAACACGCGGCGAAGGTTTCTCTTCCATTAGAGTTTATCCGTGCTCGAGATGCTTTCGTTGAGAGTTATGGCTGCTCTTCCCCGCACCTTCCTTGGTATCTCTTGCAGTACCAGGCTCCATCCATAGCGGAACCCCTCAACAACCCTGAGAATCTACATTATCTTGCTGTTTCAGACCTAGTTGCTTATGCAATAGAGCATGGAGACCCTCTTTATTTTACCAATCCAAGTTCATCCATACCGCCCAGTGCTGCATATGAAGCAATATTACGCGCGGATTATGGGATACACACTTTACAGACAAGATATCCGGAGGTCATCACCTATGCGGAGGAGGCTGTGGCAAGAGCTACTGCTACATTGCGTGATGTTGGGCGACCTTCTCGAGGCAGGGCGGCTGGTATCATTGATAAGTGGCCGAAAACTGTAGAGGATGCTTGTCTGGAGGTATGCGAGAAGCATGATATTTCGAGTGGAGAATTCAACGGCCTTTTTTCATATGTAAACTTGTATATTTTGCGGGCTGCGTATTACGCCGTCATGATGTTGGCATCGGGCAATGTGGGTCCTGCGTTTCTGGATGAAACAGTCCCTGATACTGCATTGGCTTATATGGCCTGAGGTGGATTGTTTAAGATAGGTATTGGCTATTTTGAATTCATCAATTTTCGTTTTAGTTCACGCTTTTTTTGAAAGTGTAGCTCGTGCCACAACAATCCCTTGAGTGATGATGAATTCTTAGAGTTGACCCCTCTCAATGTTTTCAACAGTCCAGTCTAGCAGCGAGGTCAAGCCAGTGTTCCTAAGCGGCCCGGCCTCTATTCTGAAAGCCTGCGCTAAGGGCGGCCCGGCCCGGCCTGGGTCAGAAGCCGCCCGGCCAGCCGCCAAGAAAAGCCGCCCGGCCTGGTTATGAACTTATGATGGACGATGGCTGAGTTTACATTGGTGGCTTTCTGAGTTTAAGACTTTAGGCAGCAGCAATGGGTGTCATTTAAACAAAATATGTTTATGCTTGTTCGATTGAACTTATACGTTGGCAAATAAAGCCTGCAGGCCGGCCGGCCGCCAAGAAAAAGCCTGCAGGCCCGGCCCTCATTTAAAAGCCGCCGCTAAGGGCGGCCCGGCCTGGCCGCTTAGGAACACTGGGTCAAGCTGAACTGGACTGGAAGTCTTGCACTGGTCTGCACCAGTCCACTTTCTGGCAACATTACTTATCTAGATTCGGTATAGCTCCTAGTAGGCGGCCTACAAAATCATGATTCTTCCCCGCTTATCACCGGCAATGATTCCACCAGTCCAGACGATCCCGGTCCGCGGTAGGGCTCAGTCCAGTCCGGTCTAATGGGAAGGTCGGACTGGACCGATCCACAGACTGGCAGTCTTGGACTGGACGGGCTTGGACTGGACCGATCCATTTACGCATATAATTTTGACATTGCTTTTAGCCAAGTACTACTGAAAACATGACTCATCCTCACTTTGTATCACCACTCACCCCCAAATACCCACACTGATCGAAATTATCCCACTTCTGTCTGTATATTCAGCTCCATCCAGATATATTTACACCATTAAAACACTAATAACCAGGAAAGTATACCCTAACACTGGATACTGTGAGGGATTGGTCCGGACCAAGCCCAGTCCAGTCTGTCAGCATCTGGGATCGGTCCGATCCCAGTTTAAAAATTTCTCGGACTGGACCTCGACTGGACTGGACACTTCCGGTCTGGACTGATCCATTGCTGGACTGGTGGAATGATTGATCACCGGCGAACACACACAACTAGACGATTGTGTCTAGTATAGAATTAGTTGCCAGTCACAATGGGCAAATTTATTCCATTATCAACCCGATTCCAGCAAGCTTAAACCTTACCCTGCAATGAAGTCTGGGACCAGTCAAGACTGAGTCTGAACTGGTTTGATGAAACATTTGACTGATCTGAGTGTACCATAAAAAGACCCCGTACTGAACTGGACTAAATCCGGACTGTTCCACCCCAGGACCGGTCGGAACACTGGACAGATTATATTAAAGAATATCTCGTCTAACCTATAGTGAGACAGGTCGCCTTGTAATAAATAACCAGCAACAGTCAAGCCTTGAGAGTTTGCTAGAAGCAGACTGAACTTGACTGTAAGCAAGGTACCATCAAACTGAAGATCCTCTTTATACACTAAATATGTAGTAGCCGTCCGTGGCACAGCGTGGAGGGGTGTGTTTGCTATGGGAAGAGTATCAGTGAGTTTGTCTGTGAAAACTTGGAACCCAAGTTTGTTACTGTAAGGCCTAGAAGGAAGCTGCCGATTCACTATGGTCGCCGAATTGCCTTACAGGTTGTAGAGATATACACAAATTGTCACTCGCTACTGGTTCCACTACTGGTGTTGCTATTCTATGGATATCTATGGACTTCTACGGACCTCTAGGCTCTCTTGTATATAGGGTCATAGAGTCTCCCTGAAATAGTTGAATTGATCAAGACTTCTTCTGTTTCGTACTTGCAACAAATTCGAGGTTGGCAAATGTGACATTGAAGCCAAGTCGAAAATTATTTGTCTAATTTCCGCAATTCTAATTCAGATTCTGGGGAATTGCCCAAATAAACTATACATGTGGCCAAAAACTTTTGATCGATTAAGTATTATAACAAGACCCCAGAAAACACCCCAACCACCATTCTATTCTTGGCGCTCATTCATGTATGACTAGATACACTAAGTAATGTTAAAAGCGAGGAAATAATAATTTTATCGAAAACTAGAATTAGATCTGTTTATCAGTTCCTGCCCATCGCCAGTAGCAGTGCTTTATTGCGTTGAAATATTTGGGTGGTTTTGCATTGTCTCTTCCCGGACCTGTGATTACCAAGTTTCTAGTAGATACTGTTCGAGTCTAGATCTGAGTAAGACAAAGTTATGAGATTAATCTCAAAGTCTTGGGAAAACGAACCATCATGTCGCCTGTCGCCAGTCATAATCATTATTGTTCTATCGAAGTTTATCATTATTTTCATGATTCCTGTTAACTCCAGATCACTATTTCCACTACCATGCTCGTCGAGGATTCTTTACCCATAGAGGGAGCCCAATACATTGCATCAGCCTTCTTTATTTGATTGTAATCATATTGCATTCGGCGGCTAGCGGCCATAGCATAACCTATACATATTTCCTCACCGCTTCTTCCATAACATAAAGAAATAAAGGCAAAGCCGCAACTCCTCTTCTCCAAAAAACAATAGAAACCGCCACAAAAACAATATCAAACGTTTACACCCCCCCATCACTCGACTCCTCCTGGTCGGAGTTCTGCCCCTACTCCACCACTGCACTAATCCTACTGACATCTGTAAAATAAATAAAATGTAACAATGCCCACAAACATTTTTCTTCTGCAAACACAAGAGACATCGGCAAACTAATCTTTGGTTTCTCCAGCACATTCTCAATGCCCTCATACCCATCTTCCCCCTCTTGCCCGTGGATCCAAGGCCTTTTTTGTCCTCATTTCCATCTTTTATACCAGATAAACAAGTGGTCGCGCGTCTGATATGATATGCCCACACTACAAGCATGTCACATCTCTTCTTTTTCCAATCTGCCTTAGGTATTTTGCCAATAGAGTATGGCCTGTCTTGAACGGATGAAACCTTGCCGCTATCGATTTTCGAGTTTCTATCTTCACACTATTACCCCCTATTTTCACCAGATCATACCGGTAACTGTGCTTTGACTTCTTGTAACGGCGGCACGTGACCCATGGCCGGGTAACGGCCATTCTATGTAGCCGGCTCGCCACGAGCCTTAGATCTCTAGCGATAATCTTACTATACATCTACACCTACTATCACTCGCATCCACGTTTGCAACCGTATTCCTATAATTACCACACGTATGCCTATGAGGCTGAACGCTGGCGTACGTGCCCTTACACTATTATCGCTTTTTCAGTAAACGGATACGTTTCGCTCACGGGATTTCGCGAGTTTACCCCTTTTCCGACGCGCAACACCATCGAGTCAACAGTTGAGAATACTTCCCTCCAAACGAGATATCGAAGCATCATTACTGCGAACCACCGAGCATTGACCAATTCATCATTCAATTGAGCCGCATGATGGCAGTGAAGAGTTCAGGGACCAATTGGCGCACGAGGCGCGTAACTGGCAATGACGAAGATCACGAGTACAGGACACGACTATTCGACCCTGCCAACGTGAGAAATTGTACACGATCGATCTAATCGAGTTCGAATACAATTCCTACATGTCAATTGAGCATGATCATCAGCCCGAGATGCTGCGACGGATGGAGCAATCTTACCCCTGAATGCGGCCATATCAAGGACCAGAGGCGAGGTCGAGAGACGATTAACGAGTCAGCACAGTTATGACTACATTTATTCTAATTGAGCCAAGTGCACCTACTGAGAAGACACCCTACGATTGAAGCACATTTTCGATGGGAAGGTATCCCTCGATTGAAGCGAACTTATAGCGGCGATTCATTGCGCAGCGTGAAGTGCATTTATGGTCGAGACCTACACAATTCCGCAGACCGACTACGATTACCACGATGACTACGATGAATGCTTAGAGCACAATTAATATGGACAATCGAAGTCCACCTACTACATCAAAGATTTTCGACTGCAATCACATTAACGGCAACGGAGGCCACACGTGACCATTATTACCTACGGACCAAATAAGCTCTGGACTTCCGGCAGCACCTATGGCTCCGGGAAAGACGACATTCTGATTTGAGACTACCACCTCCAAAGGCGCCACTTTCAGGACACCAATTGGAGGATCCAATCAATCGATAAGATATGGATAATACGAGTTTTCATCTTTAAGGCCGGGACACATTCCACGGCACTCAGTCAGTATATATCTGGACCAGCACAATCAGGAATTACTATGATCAAGCGGCATACATTACCAGTCCTTATGGCGATATGGAGTGGACTCAGAATTACAAATTGATCTGCTGGATGTGCCCATCTCGATGTATGTGGTACCAAATTGCCGCGGTTTTGGGCCCAAACCCGGTAATGGTCGATCGGTCACTGTGCCGGTCCTACCATCAACAAACAATATACTTCTCTCGCAGCCTCCTTTATGGACTGCCCATGAGTAAGTTGAGATGTGGATGCTATCGAGCGGCGGAAACATGTCTGTAGCGCGAGATATGCTACCAAGATAATTGCGGTGAGGAGTTCTTCTCCACAAGCATCAAGCTTCTGGACCATTGTAGAACATACCTCTCCCGGGGATACCAACTCAGGGACCGCATGATTACTGCTGGCTAGAAAGCGGTTATCATGGCATTCACCCAACGGTCTGGGGTTTGCACCAGTTTGCTGGGAGCTGCGGTATAGGGACCTATGGATGCGGCATCATGAGCCAGCAGAAGTGGTAAGCCTCGCAGGCTGAATGGGCGAGCAAAGAGCAGCGGAGGTAGTTGCGGCAGAAGGGGGTCCAAATGGGAATCCTGAATGACTGCTACCGGCTCGCCGAGACACGAAGGGAGTGACTGGACGGCGGTGTCACGGTGCTGGGAAGTACGAAGATACTTAGGAATAATAGAAGGACGTTCCGTGTGGTGGGAAAGAAATTGTGTGACAGAAAGGCGGAGACCCTGGTGGACGTGGAAGAAGCGGTGAGATGGTGGCGGTATAATTTAGTACGATAAGGAAGTGGTGTGAGGTGTTGCGACGTCAGTTGATGTGGCGTGGTTGTTATGATAAGGAATGATGGAGTGGTGTGTAAGATCATAGGATGAGATTCGGATGGTACATCGGAGCATGAGGAATGATTCGATGGTGGCAGACAGATTGTATATAAAGAGAGTGTTGTTGGCGTTGGAGGATTTCCTTTTCGTCTCTCTTTACTCGTTCTCTCGTATAGCAAAGCAAGTTACGACTTTGAAACAGCTTCGACTCTTGTCTTGTCTTGATTTCCTCGAAACGAACCTCGAGTTTTTCGCCCCGCTTTTGATACATTATTGTTACCAATATCACCTACGCACGATCCCGCCCGTTACACTAGAATGAGTCCTACAACATCGTGCCTGATATTGAATGTGCCTGCATCCCTCGACAGGGTGTAAGTATTGTTCCGAACCTTGCTCCGTTTCTTGTTGGGTTTACCTAGCATTAAACGATCCTTGGATACACGTTTGCGACGATGGCGTCGACGAACTACTACGACTTACCGGATTTAATATCCGTCAGTACCCTCACAGATCACCATATTCGAATGCACCAGTACGACAGTGAGTGCACTTCTCGAACGAACAGGTTTGATCTTGCCGGAACCCCTTGCCTTGTTTTTGAACCCAAACTATTGAATGCTTTTGAGAGTATCAAAGCTATACTCACAGCATCCTTCGAGGAAGAACCCCTCGAAGCTTATTTTTGGGAACAGTCAGCTGTCCCCTCCCCGTGGAATACTTATTTGACAGACGCAGCTAGGGAAGGCGGCGGACTCAATATTAACGATCCCGTGTTTGGACCGCATTGGACTCGTTATACAGGAGCACACACCTGCTTTCCTTGCGATCCCGAACAACCGTGCGATTGCGAAGGTCATAACTGCGCCGGGACCCATTCAACAGTAGGACACGCAGCAGCAGCAGCAACAACAGCAAAGTCTCTTGGGATGCCGCTGATTGTTATAGTACCTCCGACTCCGACCCCCTCCGAGCTTGACGCATATAACTGGCACTGGTAGATGTGCTAAGTTCATTGCGATGTCAAGTTCAACGGAGCCCCGAGCGGCCCTGGTATCCGTCGAGGATCAGGGCATCATCATGGCACTCATCGACGTCGACAAAGACAACACTGGGAACGAACAGTTGCCCAAGGCGTTCGCACAGACGCAGGAGGTATTGATGCGAGTAGCACAGTACTCCCAGCCAATCCGAGAGGTACAGATGGTCTGCGAGCACCCACAACAGATTATCGACCTACAGCGACAGATCACAGACCTGCAAACGAAGCAGTTCCTGCCCCCACAGTGCGACCATACCGAGCTCGAACGACAGATACAGACTCTGAGGATCGAGCGCGACGAAGCCTTGAGGAGACCAGTGGTTCCAGAAACCAACGAGGATCTTCAACAGGAGTTGGACGACATGATCCGGGAAGCACGGCAATCTGGAGAGGAAGTCCGAGGTTTGACGACGCAGTTAGCCAATGCCTTGATGTTTGCAGCCAGAGCGGCCCCGGCAGCTCCCCAGGCTCCAGAGGACAGAGGCCAGAAATTTCCCGACTCCCTGGACTTTTCAGGGTCGGATCGAAGTCAGTTGAGAGGCTGGATTGCTCAACTCCGGATGGTCATACGACACAAGCCCGGCAGCTTTCCCGACGAACAGTCGAAGATGCGGTACGCATTCAACCGCTTGAGGGGAGTAGCCTTAGGTCAGATCTTGCCACACATCCAGGAGGACGGAACGATAGGGCTGGAAGACCTACCAGCTTTTATACAACTCTTGGAAGCAGCTTTTGGGGACCCCGACCGAGTAGCCACCGCCGAACGGAAAATGCGGGAGATTAAACAAAAGAACCGTGAGTTCTCTCAGTATTACGCTGAGTTCCAAGTTATTGCCGCTGATCTGGATTGGAATCCCTCGGCCCTTCGAAATGCGCTAAGAATGGGATTATCTGAAGAAATGAAGGACTCCTTTACCTATAGCGATATGCCTGAGGAACTTCCCGCGTTGGTGACGGTTTGCCAGAAGCGGGACAACCAGATACGACAACGACGTGCGGAGAAAGTGGGACAGAATAAAGGAAGCGGGATAGGTTTCGCTTCCCCCAGGCCCCCTCCTGCTCCGAAAGCCCCGGAAACAGCCCCTGCTGGAACGATTGCCGGATATACTGGACCTGCACCAATGGATCTCAGCGCAGGCAAAAGAAGGATTTCGGCTGAGGAAAGGGTGAAGAGGTTCACGGATGGGAGGTGTTTATACTATGGTGGGTTCAACCACAGGGCAGCGGAGTGTGCGGCAAGGAAAAAGGCTCCGACGTTCAAGGAGTCTGGAGCGGAGGTTAAGGAAGTAGGAACCAAGGAAGGTTCCGAGGAATCGGGAAAAGATTAGGTCAACCCAAGCAGGATGGCGCTTTGGTTGACGGGAAAGGTTTTGTTTTAAATGCTTTGAAATGTTTTGGAATTTCGTGATCATCAGTTAGGAAAGGGGAGGTATTGGAAGGATCAATGGAAGGCAAACATTTAGTTATAACCTGTTCATTGACCGTGAATAACCAAGAGATACCCACGCATACACTGATTGATTGCGGAGCTACTGGCATTGCATTTATGGATCAAGACTTTGCTCGCCATCATCAGATACCACTTCAAGAACTAAAGGAGAAGAAACAAGTGGAGGTCAGCGACGGAAGACCTATTGAATCCGGAGACATTACGCATATTGCCAAAGTTGGTATGAAGATACAGGAACATAAGGAACAGTTACCTATGTTTATTACGAAGCTAGGACATTATCCAATTGTCCTTGGAATGCCTTGGCTACGGTTACCTGATGTAGCCGTGCGTTTTGCGTCCAATACTGTTACGTTTGGACCACAGTATTGCATCACACATTGCCATGATACATCAGTAACAGTACAAGGAGTTACAGAGGAACCTCCGGAACCAGTATATCAAGTTAAAGATATATTTGAACCAAAAATTCGACCCCTAAGACCGTTTCGAGGGGATATTGTTATGCTTATTGGAGCTTCGTTTTTTAGGACTGTTAAGAAAGGGAAACTTACGGTTTTAAAGGTTCCCTATATGATATCAATAAGGCCATCGAGGCAAAGGATCTGAAAGAACGTCCCTTGGAAGAGATTGTTCCCGAACAGTATCATGAATTCCTTCCGCTGTTTAATAAGGTGCTGGCAGATAGACTACCACCACATCGACTTGGAATTGATCATGAGGTCCGATTGAAGGAGGGAGAGACACCAACATGGGGACCGTTGTATTCAATGTCAAGAACGGAGTTGATTGTTCTGAAAGAGTGGCTTGAGGAGAATATGTCCAAGGGGTTTATTCGGCAATCGTCCTCACCGTTTGCAGCTCCAGTACTGTTCGCAAAGAAACCCGGAGGGGGGCTACGATTCTGTATAGATTATTGGGATATCAACAGTAAGACGATGAAGAATCGATACCCCTTCCCGTTGATAAAGGAAACGTTGAATCTTTTAGGAAAAGCCCGAATACATACGAAGTTGGATGTACGAGGAGCATATAATCTGCTCCGCGTGAAGGAAGGGGATGAACATAAGTTAGCTTTTCCAACAAGATATGGGCTGTATGAACCTACAGTGATGCAGTTTGGCACAACGAATGCAGCAGCGGATTTCCAAGGATATATTAATAATGCTATTAGAGAAGCCCTGGACGATTTTGCTTCAGCATATCTAGATGACGTCCTAATATATAGTGAATCCGAGGAAGAACATGTCGGCCATGTCAAGTGGATTATGCAACGACTGCTGGAAGCAGGGCTGTACCTAAAACCAGAAAAATGCAAATTCCATAAGAAAACCGTAAGATATTTGGGGTTGATTATATCGACAAAAGGGATTTCTATCGATGAGGATAAGATTGAGACCGTCCGAAACTGGAGGAGGGAGAAGAAGACGGAGAACGGACGGCTGAATATCCTCTTTGAGGTACAACAATTCCTGGGATTTTGCAATTATTATCGACGATTCATCCCCAAGTATTCTGAGAAAGCGGAACCGTTAACCAGGCTTACGAAGAAAGATGAGCCGTTTATATGGGGAGCAGAACAACAGGCCGCTTTCGAGATGATGGTAACCGCGTTTACTACAGCACCGGCACTTCAACATTTCGATCATGAGAGAGAGGTGATTATTGAGACTGATGCTTCTGATTATGTGTCCGCAGGAGTATTGTCACAACGAGATGATGAAGGAGTGTTACATCCTGTGGCGTACTACTCAAAGAAACATTCACCAGTGGAGTGTTATTATGATATATATGATAAAGAGCTAATGGCAATTATCAAGGCACTTGAGGAATGGAGACCCGAGTCGGAGGGTGCCGCATATCCCTTACAGCTGATAACCGATCATAACAATCTCGAATATTTCATGACAAAGAAACTCCTGAATCGACGACAAGCACGATGGTCGGAATTCCTGACACGATTTGATTATGAGATTGTTTATCAACCAGGGAAATCGAATGGGAAAGCGGATGCTTTGACAAAGAGGCCGGGAGACCTCCCTGAGAGGGGGGGATGAAAGATTAAAGAGTATGGAACAGGTGGTTTTAAAACCGCATAATCTTCCGGAAGAATTGAGGATATCGGCCAATGATATGCCTGTATAGGAAGTTCCCCTGATATCTGATCTGTTGACCCAAGCATATATGGATGATCCGCTGCCTAAGAAAATATTGGAAGCTATAAGACAGGGAGGTAGCTTGAAGGATATTACAGTAGCAGAGTGCACGGAACGAGAGGGGAAAATACGGTATAGCGGGAAGTGTTATGTTCCTGAAGGAGACCAGTTATGGTTGAGGTTGATACAGGAACATCACGATACTGCGTTGGCGGGACATCCAGGACGGGCAAAGACTTTCGATGTTCTGGATAGAAAATATTATTGGAAGGATATGCGAAAACAGGTGGATCAGTATGTACGAAATTGCCATAGCTGCCAACGATCAAGGACCTCAAGGCATGCAACGTTTGGAGTTCTTCGGCCGTTGCCAGTACCAGAGAAACCATGGGAAGATATTTCGATGGATTTTGTGGTAGGGCTACCGGAGTGTGAGGGGTTCGATGCAGTTTGGGTAGTAGTGGCTAGACTATCGAAAATGCGTCATTTTATTCCTTGCCATACAATAATAGATGCGGTAGGATTGGCCAAGCTCTTTCTTCGAGAAGTGGTACGCCTGCATGGTTTGCCAAGGACTATCGTCTCGGATCGGGGACCTCAGCTTGCTTTGACCTTTTGGGGACAGGTATGTAGCCGGCTTCGGAAAGATCGACGGATGTCAACAGCATTTCACCCACAGACAGATGGCCAGACAGAACGGATGAATGCGGGGATGGAACAGTACCTCCGTACATTCATTAACCATCAACAGGACGATTGGGTGCAGTGGTTACCCCTGGCTGAGTTTGCTGCTAATAATGGGGTATCTGAGTCAACAAAGTGTACTCCATTCTTTGCAGTTCAGGGCGTGGACCCCCGAATGTCATTTGCTGGAGAACCCACACAAGAACGAGATCAACGACGTAGAGAAGCAGATCAAGTCCAAGCAGTGATGCAACAGGTTCATGAATATCTATGAGTTGAGATGAGGCGCAGTCAAGCGGTACAGGAAGAGGGCGCAAATCGAGGACGTGTTCCCGCACCTAATATTCAAGTTGGATCCAAGGTATGGCTGGATGCACGTAACATAAGAACCACCCGCCCCACTCGGAAGTTGGACTGGAAACGGTTGGGACCTTTTCGGGTACAAAAGCAAGTGTCCCCGTATGCTAATGCGCTAGATTAACCGGTGTCAATCCGGATCCATCGAGTACAACCTGTTTCGCTTTTGGACCCCGTTGTTGAGGATCCACTGGAAGGACAGGTAGTACTCCCTCCACCTTCTGTTGAGGTTGATGGCCAGGAGGAGTATCAAGTATCGAATGTTGAGGATAGCCGAATGTATCGGAGTCAATTACAGTACCTTATCTGATGGACGGGTTATGATTCTCTTACTTGGGAGCCATCGAAGTTCGGTAATTGGTTACAAGCCGTGGACGAATTTCATAAACGATATCCAGGGAAACCCGGACCATTGCATCAGCAAAAAATATTTCCGTCCGGGCGGTATGGCTCCGTCAGAGTGGACGCGCTTCCTCAGAGCCGTCAGAGACACCCCGGTGGGGGATTACTCCGCGCCCGGCATCAATTCAATGCGTCGCGTTCCATATCGCCCTCTGATCGCTGTTTCACCGTTTCTTCTCGTTCTGTCGGTCTCCTATTCTAAACGATCACTCTGGCGTTGTGGCTAACTGTGACTTTACATCGGAATGGGTTCATTGGGTACGCGCTTGCATCTGGATTGCAATGCGATGGGTGACGCTGCGAAAATCTCTCCTCGCGTTCCTTCTACCTGAGCGCAAATGCAATTCTCTCTTTACTAATTATACGGGATTGCAAGGCGATGGGTGACGCTGGGAATATCTCTCCTCGTGTTCCTTCTACCTGCGCGCAAAATGCCATTCTCTCTTTACTAATTATACACATCATTCCACGTCGCCAGATCTATGTGGCTATTGACAATCCATCGTTCGTTTCGTCCGTCTCCTGTCTTACTACTAGTAGCTATCTCTGGAATGACGTGCGCGCAGCCGACAATATTTCCCACGCTGAAAACTTGCAAAGCAACGGCTGCCGGTGCTTTTCTCACTTGTACAAATTTTGAGACAGGATCCAAGTTACCCGAGTTTTCAGGTATTGTGGTGAGCGCCAGGGCTAACCAGTACTCAACGAAAGCTCGATCATCGTTTAGGAGTTTGATTTTGAATAGTCGTTGTAGTTGCCACGGGAGACGCCCATTCAGCGCGCCATAACACCTCCCCGGGCGTTGCTTTACCCACACCCAGTCGTTCCGTCGATCCCCTCCGCGCCAGCTCTGGCTTCCTGTGCATCGACACATCTGAGATATGCGTTCACCATCTAAACCCTCAACTTGAACCTTAATACCATGGTAAATACAGAGCTCCATTGCGTGCAGTTGTTCATCCGATATATACGTCTTGTTACGACTCTTATGCTTGATAAACTCCCGCGTGCCGCTGTATATTGCCACGCGGTGCGTTGCGTCTTGTGTATTGTCGAGTAATGCTCTGAAGTCTTTGATCATAGCGTCAGGATGCTTTCCATCACGGCGGTTTTGGGGCCCCATGAATTCGGGCTTCGCATATGACTGGGAGCCCAGGGGGGCAGCCAGATCAGCACCGGAAGGGAGGACTTTGCAGGCGGCAACGCTGTTCTCCCGACGCTGAGCGAGGGCTTGGAGATTGAGCTCTCTGATTTCGAAGCAGAGAATGCGACGCTGAAAGGTGATTACTTGCGGCAGGTAGTTGAGATTGTGATTGGAGGCGTTCCAACCGTCCTTGAGGTTCGTTTTATGTGCTTGTTCATGTCTCTCGGCAGAATACTGTTGCAAGGCTCGGTATCGACGAATCTGTTCGACCCAATGAGACATCAAGTGGATCTTCGGAAAGTTGAAGTCGGCATCCAACTCCGTGGAAACATCTATCTCGTGGCTGATATCATCCCGCCAGGCGTTCATTTCGCACCGCTTCTTGGACGGCGTCCAAGTTTCAGCATTTGATTCCTCGTCTACCTTTCGCTTCTTCACGAGTTCCGTTCTCAGGGCATTGGCTTTGGCCTTCGCCTTTTCGCCGGCTCGCCCGAGTAAGAAAACATCTTTGAAAGTGAGAAAACGATGCAAGGCATCCTCCATGTAGCTCAAAGTTGCATCATCGTGAGATTTATATCGAGCATACATATAGAATTCTAACAATGCCCGTGTGCACTCAATAGCGCGATTGAATATGGGACGCTGAGCGGGGCTTCCGCCTCGTAGAGACTGGGTTACAACTCCAAGCAAGTACCGGCTCATTTCTTTCATCTCCTTCCCATTCCATTGAGAAACTTCCTCATATGACCTATTTTTTGGTGTGAGGTCATGGTAAGCAGGCACGGATAACCAGATTGCATTGTACTTGTCAAGCCGTTCGTGCGTCTTCATGAAGTGGAAAATCAACTTCTGGAGATGGTCAAGCATGCCGATCTGCATTGTATGGAGGAGGTCGG
>Ga0307514_10000416_pt1 | contig 94449 bp, 86 predicted proteins | sample 16_EM_MG_FD_203088 | JGI IMG/M metagenome (GOLD analysis project Ga0307514, IMG submission 203088) | Populus trichocarpa ectomycorrhiza microbial communities from riparian zone in the Pacific Northwest, United States - 16_EM | ecosystem: Host-associated > Plants > Roots > Unclassified | place... | reverse complement strand
CGCACGAACGGCTCGACAAGTACAATGCAATCTGGTTATCCGTGCCTGCTTACCACGACCTCACACCAAAAAATAAGTCATATGAGGAAGTTTCTCAATGGAATGGGAAGGAGATGAAGGAAATGAGTCGGTACCTGCTTGGAGTTGTAACCCAGTCTCTACGAGGCGGAAGCCCCGCTCAGCGTCCCATATTCAATCGCGCAATTGAGTGCACCCGGGCATTGTTAGAATTCTATATGTATGCTCGATATACATCTCACGATGATGCAACATTGAGCTACATGGAGGACGCCTTGCATCGTTTTCACACCTTCAAAGATGTTTTCTTACTCGGGCGAGCCGGCAAAAAGGCGAAGGCCAAAGCCAATGCCCTGAGAACGGAACTCGTGAAGAAGCGAAAGGTAGACGAGGAAACAAATGCTGAAACTTGGACGCCGTCCAAGAAGCGGCGCGAAATGAACGCCTGGCGGGATTATATCAGCCACGAGATAGATATTTCCAAGGAGTTAGATGCCGACTTCAACTTTCCGAAGATCCACTTGATGTCTCATTGGGCCGAACAGATTCGTCGATACGGAGCCTTGCAACAGTATTCTGCCGAGAGACATGAACAAGCACATAAAACGAACCTCAAGGACGGTTGGAACGCCTCCAATCACAATCTCAACTACCTGCCACAAGTAATCACCTTTCAGCGTCGCATTCTCTGCTTCGAAATCAGAGAGCTCAATCTCCAAGCCCTCGCTCAGCGTTGGGAGAACAGCGCTGCCGCCTGCAAAGTCTTCCCTTCCGGTGCTGATCTGGCTGCCCCCCTGAGCTCCCAGTCATATGCGAAGCCCGAATTCATGGGGCCCCAAAACCGCCGTGATGGAAAGCATCCTGACGCTATGATCAAAGACTTCAGAGCATTACTCGACAATACGCAAGACGCAACGCACCGCGTGGCAATATACAGCGGCACGCGTGAGTTTATCAAGCATAAGAGTCGTAACAAGACGTATATATCGGATGAACAACTGCACGCAATGGAGCTCTGTATTTACCACGGTATTAAGGTTCAAGTTGAGGGTTTAGAAGGTGAACGCATATCTCAGATGTGTCGATGCACAGGAAGCCAGAGCTGGCGCGGAGGGGATCGACGGAACGACTGGGTGTGGGTAAAGCAACGCCCAGGGAGGTGTTATGGCACGCTGAATGGGCGTCTGCTGTGGCAACTGCAACGACTATTCACGATCAAGCTCCAAAACGAGGATGGAGCTTTCGTTGAGTATTGGTTAGCCCTGGTGCTCACCACAATACCTGAAAACTCGGGTAACTTGAATCTCGTCTCGAAATTTGTACAAGTGAGAAAAGCACCGGCAGCCGTTGCTTTGCAAGTTTTCAGCGTGGGAAACATCGTCGGCTGCGCGCACGTAATTCCAGAGATAGCTACTAGAAGTAAGACAGGAGACGGACGGAACGAGCGATGGATTGTCAATAGCCACATAGATCTGGCGACTTGGAATGATGTGTATAATTAGTAAAGAGAGAATTGCATTTTGCGCGCAGGTAGAAGGAATGCGTGGAGTGGTTTTCACAGCGTCACCCATCGCATTGCAATCCCGATGCAAACGCGTGCCCAATGAACCCATTCCTACGTATGGTCACAGTTGGCCTTCACCGCCAGAGTGTTCGTTTAAAATTGGAGACCGACAGAGCGAGAAGAAATGGTGAAACAGCGATCGGAGGGCGATATGCAACGCGACGCGTGGTATTAAGACCGCGCGCGGAGTAATCCGCCACCGGGGTGTCTCTGACGGCTCTAACTGAACGCGTCCACTCTGACGGAGCCATTCCGCCCGGACAGAAATATTTTTTGCTGATGTAAAGCCCAAGAAAGACTCTATCTAGTATCTTATCACAGCACCAAATATCTAGATCTGATATGGGTATTCCCATTCTATGTAACTACATGTAGTTAATTGTCTAGATTTGATACTTGGAGAAATAGTACAACAGAATTCTGATTACACTAAAATATGTGACAGGGTAACTGAACATGACAGGGTGTTCAACTAACTTGGCTCATTACGTACCTGAATACTCAATCCAATCTTGTTACCTTTGAACGTCGACTTCTAAAACCCCAAATATAGTATGGATCCAGTAAATATCTGGAAGTCAAACTTTAACCATGAAACGCTAATTCGTTTTGCAATAACAGAGTTATATGCTGCTATTGAATCAACAATTTGGTCTGCTGCACCGACATATGGTTCACCATATTCTATACTCCCTGATCACCATCTACATATGCACTTTGCTTTGGAGGCTCACTAAGACCAACATTGTCTGACATACTATGAGGATAAATCAACTGTTCATGTTTGCAACTCATTAGACGACAATGGCAATCCAGTCAATCTGTGAATTATAAAGTGATTTGTAAAATGATTGTTAGCGGTCTCCAAATGCCAAGAGGTGGGAAAACATTGTACTACACTCTTTCTAAACCATCATCCTGAGATAGCGGTGAGATTTTGTTAGCATTAGGACTGTCAAAGATGTTGTGACGAACCAGTCGAGATGATTGATTGATTTAGTCTAAGTCCAACATGACACATAGCCTAGATAGTAGCAGCCAGCCCAAACCCACAGCCACGTGATGACGCACTCTACAAAGACTCGGTCCAACACTCCTCCAGGCGGTTATCACATCCGTCAAACACTAAGCAATTGAAAAAACAGACAGAAAACAAACAGAAAACAGGTGACAGATGGCAGAAGCCAAATCATGCCATGCCCTGAGCTCCTCCCAAATGACCATTCTCCCGCTCATGCCATTGAAGGCATCAATCATATGCCTAGTCCGAAGCACAGTAGTCAATTGTGCTGTTAACTACAACTGCCTTGACTTCCAGTCAACCGCTCCTCTGAAGGTTACATACAGTACTGTTGTATCATGATCGCTGTTATCATTGTCGGTATCGCTTGGAAGAAATGTATCGACAATACTGCTCCAACCAGCTTGAGCATCATTGATTCTCGTACTCAGCCTCTCAGTCCCAATCACGGGATTTGCTGTTGGTGTCGAAATTGGAGATGCTCCTCTATGGCGATGTTGACTTGCGCTGGACAAACGAAGCGGAAGATTGTCATTACGCTTTCAAACCCAAGTGCTCAGAACCGGTTGTATGGTGCCAGATGCTCGAGTCATCGAGTGTATGCGTGCATATGCGAGGTGTGTCTGTGTCTGTATCGAAATTGGTGACTGTTCGCAGTGGCGATGTTGACTTCCACTTGACTTATGAAGTGGAAGTATTGATCTTTGTTACCCTTTTAAACGCGAGGGCTCATAGCCGTTTGTACCGTGGCAGATGATTGCATAGTCGAGTATGTGTCAGTGTCTGTGCCAGTGTCAGTGTTGAAATTGCAGATGCTTCTCCATAGCTGCAATGTGAATTAGAGACACTTCTCCGAAGTTCACTCTTCCGTCTCAGCCAGCTCTAGGACACTCATTCCCGTTGATCGTGGATCCCCGTATGCCGCCTCGCGGCTGGACGAGGGGTTGTGGTCATTGACGGTTCAGGTGAAGGTACACATTGTACAGCTCCTAACAAAGCTTCCTCCTCCTCACAGTAGAGGAGTCCACAGACTTCGTTGCTTCATGGCCACAATTGCCACCGCTGGTCTCTTGAGTCTGTCGCATATCACATATCCATCGCGTTTCTCTGGTGGACCAACAGCAGTGCTCCCCGGGGGTTTGTGTGTGTCTGCCGACATCTCCCAAGTATCCGTGGTCCATTACCCTCCCCCTTCTCATTGACTATCCAAATACCATACTGTATGTCGAGCTGCTTGACTGGCAACAGGTTAACCTGTTATGATATCGCTTCGGACACATCATAATGATGCCGATGATGACCCGAACTCATCCTGATGATAACTATGTGGACCTTAACTCCTCCCAGGGTGTTGATCCAAACTCCTCCAAGGGTGTTGATCCGAGCTCCTCCGAGGGTGTTGATCCAATGGCCTCCGAGAGTGTTGACAGGATGTCCTCTGAGGCTGTTGACACGATGTTGACTTGAACTCCTGCCAAACTCCTCTCTGTACTCATCCTGAACCTGTCCTGCGGACATACCATTCGGTTACTGAAATCTCGTATGCCCGTAGATTTCATCACTTCGGCCATTGCAGCCATCAAAGCCATCGCAGCCATTGCGGCCATTGCACCCATCCCAGGCCACTTAGCGGTTGAGTGTGCGATTTCGTCGAAAGGAGGCATCATTTGCACAGTTGAATCATTGTCCTCAGTCCGTACATTGCCCGTATCCGGGACACTGCAGCTTCGCGCATATGAAGGTTTGCGATTCGACAGTTATCTCTACCTGATCGTTCTTGAAAATGGTATCCAGATCATGTTCGCGCGTGGGCTCATAACCTGTTGTGATGAACCTGTCAAGACGATTGATTGATTGAGTCTAAGTCCAAGATGACAAAAAGCCTATATAGTAGCCGCAAGCCCTAACCCACAGCCACATGATGACATACTCTACAATGACTAGGCCTAACAAAAGACCCAATGCAAGTGATTCTGCATTTAGTAATAATCAGTTTCGCAAGGAAATTATACTCACTTACAATTAAACTTGATACCGACTCGAATAGGTTGCAAAGCTTATTCGAAAGCTAAAGATCAAACTACAGGATATCTACACTATGGAAGAGGAAGGATTTCTCCTATGCCAATTATGGAAGGCCAAAGTGATTGTGTACAGAAGATGGTAAAATTCTTACTATGGTTAGAATGGGAATGAAGAAACGGTTATGATTATTGAAACAGTTTCGACAGTTGCCCAATTACTGCCACCTGTGTACATCTGTAAAGGTTCTGCACACTGAATGGGATGGCATGCGGAAGTTCTACAGGTGAGGAAAGCAACATTTGTATGATCACCTAAAGGTTAGACTGATCAGGAACTTGAACTAGAGTGGAACGAATAGAACTTTAACCATTACAGAAACTGCACTATATAAGTATCTCATTTTCACTTCATGATTATATTACTAATTGCACCTAATTTGCAAACATGGAGGTATGCACCATCTGCTAATTCTAGATGGACATATTTCCCATGGGACTCCTGAGGGTTACCAGTACTATTAGAAAAATAGTATCCACCTGCTTTGCATACCTGCCCATTCAACAAACATCCTTCAACCACTGGATGTTGTGTAATTCCGTACACTGCTGGGAGCATCCAGCTCAGATGTTGGCCACTTGATGAGAACAGGAGGTAATGCAAATATGAAAGGTCTATTATATGAGTATTACAGTTAGTCTTTGGAATAAAGGTAACAGTATATATTCACTGATTTGAAACTTGTGACACAGCCAAGGAGAAGTATATACACACCAAAGAATATCTGTAGTGCCAGTGTGGTGGCTGAAATCAGGCCTTACAATGCTCAATGAGTATGGAGTTGCACATCACAAATGATTACTCACTATGTCTCGGCAAACTCCTTGCAGTGTGTGGATCCCAATTTATCAACTCAATGTAATGTGGGTTCCATTAACCTCCTACAGTGTACTGCTATGCATTCAGTTAAGTGAAATACAGCTATCTCTCTTACACTGAAGCACAATATTGGACAGCCTGTGTGATGTGCAGAGGGTGTATTTGCTTATAAAGATCTGGAGGCAGAAATGCTGCGAAATCTGCACTTTCAGCCAAAAGATCTATCTGCTGCATCTGGTAAGCACAGGTGCCAGCTTACTAAAGCTAGGGTAATAACCTTCGAAGAAGTAGTGCAGCTCAGGGAAGGGAGAGAGCACGAGGATGCACAACAGTCTCCCAGAGCAGAAACAAGGAAAATGAAGCACACTCGAATGGCAAGTAAAAAGATCGAATGTTTACGTGATACCAGATATCAGGAGAAGCTGCATACATTGGTTAAATGTGTAGTTACAAATATACAGAAGGCTGCGAGAGAGGATGATGAAGACCTGGTTGATGAAGCGTGAGTTTCAAAGGGGAAATGTAAAGGGGAGAAGAACTCCCTGCTATTTGCTGGTGGATTATTGGAAGAGATGCAGATAGGAGATAATTGAGAAGTAGCTGGAATGGTGGGAAGAAAGGTAGAGATGGTTACAAGGTCACAGAGAAGGACAGGGCATGTTATTTAAGGTTCATATAGTACCCTTGGATATAAGCATAGTCCCAATCATAGGCTGTCAGTTGGTAAATTCCATTAGTGTCATGACTGCTACCCACATTGAGTATATCAACAGATAGGTATATAAGAATATTTTGCGTCAGCTGCCTTTTCCAAGTCTCAGATTGTATATTCCATATATCACCTTTCTACTTCTCCTACCAATATTGTATCAAATGGATTATGCCAGAAAGTACTTACTAATCGAGTTTTGATTGTCACTTTAAGCTTTATGAAACATATTTCATACACATTGCCAACACAATGAAATCAGACTATTGTTTCAGAGAGTATTGTTAGAGTGCTATGTTAATGTTACTTGGTAGCAATTTAATGTGTAATGTATGATAGTGGTAAAATTTCTACGTTGTTATTGAGGTATACATGGCAATTTATATGTAGTAACATATATCAAATGAACCAATTTTTCATTTGTCTCCAACTCACCAATACTTCTATAATGTATGTATGTATACAGACTAACAATATAATTAATGTCATGTAAGTAAACTGTGGCAGCTGCTATTATCTGCTTGTATAAATGCTTCATATATGAGATAACTTACTTGGTGCATTTTCAAAATAGTATAAATATATCTTCATACCAGTATGTTTTGTGGAGGCGAGTTGTATTAGCTGGGATTACTTCTGCATTATAAATGGCCCAGATGAAACAATTTGTTTTAGATATAAATACTACTAGGGTACTAAATGCAACGCAATGGAGTATCCATGGTAGTTAATGAAAAATATTATATCAACAATTCAGATTTGTAACTGTAATAGTGAATGTATTTTTGAAATTGCCGTTTTTGGTGAATGCAAGTTACTGATGTCTACTCTATTATTTCACAGGCATTATTAATAAACCATGTAAACTATTATACTATGGAGTTTAATTTATTGTACTAACAAATTAACAGCAGAAAAAGTAATAGATTAAAATAGTATTGAATTAAAATTTGAAATGATCAATATTATACATAGCTTTGCAAAGTCTGGATCATTACAGCAGTAGTAATGGTATGAAGTCAGCAAGTCTATATTCTCTGTTAATTCATATAGGTAATGTCTACATTTAAGTTCCGCTAACTATTATTATTCATAAGTTGAACATTTACAAACTGGTAGTATAAGCATGTAATCTAGTCGTGTGTACAGAATGATTTCTTACAAAGTTAGATAAAGTCAAACTTGATCATTCTCGTAGTTTGAAACAACTAAGTTTTTATGTTTTCTACCCACTTTAGTATTTGGTGCATGTATAATAAATTGAGATATTTGAACTGTCTACCTGCTACCAAATATTGAATGATCTACTTTTCCACTCCAGTGACACAACCAGACAAAGTAAAATGAAAGTGGTAGAATATACTCATTTCCAAGAGAGCTTGAGTTCTTGGGAATGATTGTTTCTGACAAAACAAAGTTTGAATTATTATCCGAACAAGAATGACCTGGTAATTATCAGATACGACAGGAATCGGTCAGGTGTTAAATTCTAACTCATAATGGGTGCTTAGATTTGATGTGGTTTCCATACCCATCAGTTGCCCTATCACTCCTTACTGTAACCTCTAGCACTTCTGCTGTCATGTAATGCTATGCTTTTCTTACTGCAAATAGAATTGAACAAGATACAGTATCTTTTGATATCGTCAAACCAACCACTACAGCACTAACAATAAACTCTACTTAAGTTAGGGGTAAACAAACAACCAAGTACTTTCTGATCAGACAAGTAGTAATAGATAGTGACTAATTATTCTGCTGAGAGCTAGTGATAAATAAATAATACTGATTGTATTGATAACCTAATTGTTTTTTGTTGTGATATGTATAACATTATCAGTGGGTTTATGTAGTTATTATGATTCTGCAAGGAATAATTGCTGTCAAGTAATAATATTCTTGTGAAGATTGAGCTATTATTGAGTAAATAATAACTTTATATACTTTCTATTGTACTTTGAAAAATTGTATAACTTTATAAAGACCAGAAATTAACTAATAAAATTGTTACAGTTACTGGAATACTGTTGCAGACTTACATTTTGACAGTTATTGTATTACTGCACTGGTAATATTTATTTACAGAGTATATTCAATTGACATGTCAATACTAAATTATAGTGTGAGACTGTACCGAATAGATGCTACTATTGCAAAATAACTGCAACTATATTTTCAAGGTTGAATATCACTGCCAATACTATTCTTTGCATTGTAATAACAAGTAATTCTTCAAATCAAAAGTTTCTCATGTTCATGTTGTATTCTCTCAACAATCCATGGCCAAGTTGTTAGTATATTCTTATATCAAATATGTTAAGCTGTTTTTTAACCTCCCTTATAAACAATGCATTAGATACCAAGGGTTGAATAATTGAATTGAAAGGAGTACAATTCAGAACTATTCAAGATTGAAGCAACACTGGAATACTTTCCAAGATATTCATTGACAATAGGATTTGAATTGTTCATTATTTTCCACTATTTGATTGACAGTTATGCACCTATAAAGAATCAACAAATTTCTTCCGTACTTAATTTTAATTCCTGAAATATAACTGATCTCTTTAAGTGTTTTGGATCTTATATATATCCCACAGATATATGTTGGAAGACAGGGCTATGTCACTAACTAATTAATATGGGTGCTTTCAAAATCTGAACCTTGTACTAACTGAATAACCTAGTGTATTAATTATTATTACAAATTCAGTTATTCCATATAGATACTCATACAGTTCTCAAATGAAATAGAGACTTTGTCAAGTTATTGGTAAAGTTTAATCTCTCAGGTGCCTGTAATTATATTGAAAATACTTGTATTGCAACTATTCTACTTTCTGCTGTATATTTTATATGGTATTATATATAACAAAAGTTATATCTGAATTTACTTGTACACTACTTTTACAATTCTGTTTTATGAATGATATATATTGCATAAAGCAACTTCAACAATGAACACACCTTAATAGTCACTGTCAAGTATGAAAATTAAAGTTCTTCTCACATAATCCATTCTTGAGATGAGACAATTTTCCTACCTGTAGTAAGTACTATATAGATGATAATGCAAATAATGTAGCTAGTGTCATTGAATATCATTCCTCTTGCAATTCATATAAATAATAAAATAGACACACTACATCATTACTAATAAGCAGATGTTTACAAACTACCCAATGTCACCATTAAGCCCATATATTGCCAACATCCAATACTGTGTATTAAATAACACACTATAATGTGATAAGTAAATTAGCATTGCCTATGTTGATCTGCTCTGTTAATACAACCATATCTTGATATAGTAACCTATACTGAATTGGAACTGCATTTACTTTAGTTAAATAATAAATATTTTTATCTATGGTTGATTAAATATTTTCTGTGGTTAACTGATATTGCCATGAACTGAAAATTCTATTATCTGTTATGATAATAAATGTCTTTTATGTATTGATAAATACCAACTGCTGAATAATGTAGATTTGAAACATCCATCTAGAATAGTTGTCCACATAGTGTAGTGAAAAAATATATTTTGAACATATACTGATGGGAGGTATTCTGATATTATTATAAAGCAATGTACATTACTATCAATTTCACCAAACTTAATGTTGTAATGAATTGTTCGTTACTATTTGCCCACTAACTTCCCAACTAATATACGATTCCATTGATAACACATCAACTCCATAGGAAGGCCAGTAGATAATGTATCAAACATTAACCAGGATGGAATTTAGTAAACACTTAGTATATATATAAAAGATGAAAAATCGTATAGTATTAAATACAGTTTCATTATTACCAATTTGTATAATCTGGATAATGTTTACAATATTATATATAAAATATGGCTTATTGTTCCATTACTATCAAAGCAAAACATCAAGCTGCCACATTATATTTATAGATCCTCAAATGAGTTCTGGAATTGAAAACAACATTATTTAAAGGTTTTACCAAAAATAAAGCAAAGATAACCACCATGATTAATACAATATTGTAACACCAGGAGATCCACTCTAAGTCCTAATCAATAAAAGCCCCTGATGACTTCCAGACTGAGAAAGAGAAGAATGATAAAGCTTCACTTACCATGCATATAAAGATTACCACCTGTGGAAACAAGGTCACTGTGCAGTTCCTGGCCCCTGATAGATCATATCGTCAAAAGAGTATCATCTTATGCTATTAGTATACTGATGTTAATGAATCAGGAGTATCCAACTCAGCTGATCCTCTAAACCTAACACAGTATCGTGCAGCAGCTCAGACTCCTGTTGAGCTCAAAAGTATCGTCCCAGCAACCGGTGTATATACTCCAGGACCAACTGTCCTCGAGTGCGACGACTCCAAGTATCAACTTTCCTCATATGGAACAGCAACGTTGTTTTGCCTCAGCAGAAGGAGTAGTGCCGACTCAAGTGTATCCAAGCAAAGGTATCCTCTGGACTACTACTCTATTGGGTTTGCCTTGGACTTCCTTCGGACTCTAAACTATTGTCTTGCTCTCTTCCCGATCAACGACTTAGTTTGATGAATGTACTAAAAATAACTCGGTGTAAAGAGAAATAGATATATCCGTAATATAGAACTGAAGAATGAACATACAACTCTGGACTTCACTACAGAAATGTCCTCGTTGACTTCGATACAGAACTCACAGATAATACACGGGAATGAAGTTAAGGCTCAACCTCCCGGTCGAGAAGGTCAATAGGTATCCATAGATTAATCTGATTGAAGATTGTATATTCGTTAGTAGGTTATCGATCTGCTTCCTCCTGGTCAGTATTGCCGATATATATCAGATCATCCACACCCTTCACAATGCTCGGACTGTTATAGCCCATTTCAGAGTTTTCATTTATGACTGCCTTATAATTCTTGCCTTCTACCATTGAATGTCGAGTTCTAACTCCCAGGAGTATTAACTATATCATCAAAGTAATGTGCTCATATTGTGATACATTTGCTATTGGTGATACCTCGTATAGATCCAAGCCTATCTGAAGCCAATTATCAACAAATATGTTTCTGTGACCAAAGCCAGTGAGAGTGCCCTCTCATATACCCACCGCGTACATAACGGTTTAAAAATCACAGCAAACTACAGACCCCTTTATTTGACTACGTTGTATTGGAGTCAAATACACAGTAATCTGCAATTGAGCTGTTTTGCCATATATTATATGGAGAATATGCCGCGCTACTCAGGACATATGAATCCCAAGTCCTATTTGCCCAGAGCAAGAAGGGGTAATCAATATAGAGGTTGATTTGTATAAGTCCATTCAGTTGACAGAGCTCCAAAATATTGGTTATTGGTTTCTAACTTATCACTTGTATGACTCTGCATATCTCGAGATGCGTTAATGTTCTGATATTGACAACATCCCATCTCTCTTGGAATGAACCATTGGAGCATCGGTAGATAGTCGTGTGTTCGGCGACTATGAATAGGATTTCCTACCAACAAGGAGTGACCATTAACAATTGAAGTCCTACAACCATTACTAATCTAAAGATGTAACCCATCTTTCTTCTCCTTGCCCAGTTCAGTGTCATTGATCTATTGATGCTAAGGTTGGGTAATGGTGATGTGACTAATTGGTGCACTGATCTGGAAGGTAGATCCAATAGAGAATCTGGGTGATAATTGGTGATTCCAGATCGAGTATTCATCTTAGAATAATCGAGTGATCCAGTACGATCCCAGATATGTACCTGTAGCACGAAAGGCATAACAACTATATACTATTTAGATATCAATTTACTCAAGTTACAATTGAGTCAATAGTATCTTCTTACAATATCCTGGCAGTATTGTTCCAATCTCTGGACCCTCAACATTACCACCCTTCTATCAGATATATTCTTATGAATATTGCAAGATATAATTACTCTACATATTGATATATCTGCAACTGCAGCAAGCAGTAAAGTGGATTACTCTCAGCCGACAGTGCAGTATCAATTTGATACTATTCCAAGATACATTTTCTTCTAACTATCTCAATGGTGGACTGGTTTTCAGATATAAGTTACAATTGCTGGGATTATTGTACCCCATTCTGGATAAATTTTATATCCAACTATATTGATAAATATTTCATTTCTTCATATTAATAAAAGTATTACTAAATAGTACTTATGCTCAATGGAAAGCTCCAGACTTCAATAGAGAAGTATCTATATTGAACATTAGTAAAGCTATAATATAATATACCTGGAAATTAATTACATATTAACTCTCCCCAGCTGAGTCCATCAATGGATATATCAATATTCAAAGGTCTGTTCTTTGATAATGTTGTTCATTCCAGCTGAATTCGTATACTATATATCATTCAACTAGCACAGTTCAAAATTGTTACATGGTCAGTATATAGCAACTGATCTGTATACATTGCAGCCAAAATATCAATTATGAAGCTGTCATGCCAGGGAGTAAATACTATATACCATAAATATAGCTACTATTACTGTAACAGTAATATATTAGACAATTTGGCATATTTATATAAGCTTATCTGATACTAACTATTGACAAATAGCATTCTATTACCAAATACAAGTAATGGTATCTTCTTTTATACCCACTTGGCTTTGTATAGTTTAATAATTGCTTATTAAAGTAAATAACAGTACTCTTTATTTGACTATATTAAATATACCTTATATTACAACTTAGCAGTTTTACCAAATATCATACAGAGAGTAAGAAGTGTCACTCAGATACTTTATTCTTCTACTCCGTTCAATTAATCTTATTCAGTGCAAACAAAATTCCTAGTTGTTCAATCTTGTGTATTCATTAAACCAATTCATATCAATGTAACGTTTGTAACAAGAATATTATGTGTAGTACACAATATATTTTGGAAGGACATAGCAGTTCAATATCAATACAATAGTACATTTTATGGATCAATCCTTCCATACAAGTTAGAACTTGAATTTTTGCCAAATGCAGAATATGATTTGCAGAAACCATGAATTGAGTGTTAATGATAGAGAGGTTGAAATGATATTAATAACCTTGCGATATAACTGACTGTATTTGTACTGGCTTAGTCAGTTGGGTATATCTTTAAATTCAACGCAATGGAACAACAACATACAATAGTGTAAGTTGTTCAAGAAATGAGTTATAGATTATTAGACTTCATGCAATTGATTATATTGGTATTACTTGTAAACATTATGTGAATAATAATTGATAATGGCATATGTATAAGATTATTTAAAAGTTTCATAATAATTCCAGATATTTTTGGAATCTTACCTATGAGTAAACCATGATACAAGGCATATATAAAATGCTTTGTATTTTGATCAAGATAGGAATTATCAACAATGGCAATTTCTTGTATAATCTGAATAATATCCTACTAACTTTGACATTCATATTGCAATTACAATAATATATCTTCAAGCAGAAGGTCATTACACTGAATTTTGGAGTATATTATAAAATGTTTGAAGTCTGTTTTATAAATACAGAGATAGAGTGTCAATGTTTTCAATCCTAATATTATATAGAGAATCTAGAAAATAATTTATTAATATGTACTGAATATTGTTTACTTTTGACTACAATCATGTTTCAATACTGTATAATATCAAATATAATCTCAACTGAATACTAATGTTGAGGCCAAGTACAATACAATACATTTCAAATTGTAACTAGTTTATTAATATATTATACTATTTTATATATCCGTGCGATGGTAAGTTAAACCAATAATATTGTTCCTTGGTAATATTTTATATAATCTAATCTAAAGGATAGCTAATGAAATCTAATTGTATATAGCCTATACAATGTTTTCCAAAAATTGACTAATACAATTACTTTCCAGCTTAAATTTGGATTTCTACCAAAAATTTAATACTGCAATAATTATGTACCCAACATAGTTACAGTCTGGTAACGCAGTATAAAGTTACTGTACCATCACCATTCCAATTGATAGATTGTGGAATCTATATTATACAACTATCTGAAATTAGTTGGATTGAATTGTTAACCAATATTTTAATATATAAAATCTAGTGACAATTCTGAAATCTTAGTATTGTCATCTGTTATAGCAAGTTCATCTTGTATAATCTATTAGTAAGTGATTTCAGAAATACCTACAAAACTAAATTTATCATGCAAGATTATTCATTGCTTCCAAATTGCCATTCAAGTTCCATTGCACTGTTGAAATTTTAATTCCTAATTTTGCACTTGAAAAACTGAATTTTTAATCATTGACTCACACCACATGGGCTAAGGACTTAACATATTTGACAACTTCCTGATTATCCCATATTATTTTGCCTTCACCATCTGCCAACAATAGATCATGTACATACTTCCAATATTAACAAATGTCCATTAATTTCATACTCACTCATTATTCAAAACTTCTTTGTACAATCAAAACCATGGACCCAACATGAAAATGAAGCTGTGACATTGAGGATAGCTACCGAAGATTCTGAGAGAGGAGGTAGTACAATACTGACATGGAGGGAATTATAATTACGACATTCAAATTAATGGATGAAAAAATAACGAATGTTATTTGAAACAACATAAATGATCTCAATATATTGACCAACAAAGACCATAATGAAGAAGACGGTATAGATATCACGGTAAATGCACAGTTTAGTTGTAATACAAAATCTATTAATGTGATAAGGAGTATTACTATATAACTAGAAAAAAAACCACCTATTCTTTTAAATAGATACTAAAGAGCAGGAAGATTAGTACTGTGTTACTAGACAAAGCAAAACGCGCAATTAAAGCTCATAAAATGCAGTACAAAATGAGAAGATAACGGTTCAAGCAGTTCGTATTCCACCAATGCAGTTAGGTACCAGCTACCACTCTCACTGTTGGCTTGTTTATAGTACAAATAATTGAGTTCCACCAAGGTTGGTAATAGCAGCATCAATATTGACAGACAGTGAAATAGTGCTAAGTGAAATTGTGCAGTAGTCAGCCGTTGGTGCTGTTGATATATTCAAATTGAATACAACACTTAGATTTCCAACAACTGGATTGAAATACTTTGTATCATGATCTGTTGTCTTCCGAGTGAATTAGAATGGATGTATTATAATTATATAATGAAATGGTACTGAAAAGCAGATAATCAGTAAACAAAGAATCTATATTGGCCTTACAGTCAGCATATCACCTTAAACCGAATTGTTGCAACTATATTTAGAGATGTCAAAAGTTAATCATTTTTGTAATCATAGTATTGAACGAAGTTTTATTGTCTCTACATAATCAGGGATAGTACAGAGCAGGTAAAATTCTTTCAAATTGGATGGAATCAATTGATATTACTCATACAGTTTATAGAAATGTTGAATAATGTCAGATGAAAATAAAGACTTTCAAATAACAAAAAATCTACCACCAATTACTCCATCAGTAATGTGATGTTTGTTTCCTACATAGCAGTCTGTTTGTACACCATATGCATATAAATGGCAATCACATCTCAGTAACACTTTCAGGCTACAGTGGCACAATTATTTACATATATTCCATATATCTAGAGTCAATTATTAGAAAGTCTACAATGCGGATAATAGGGTATATAGAAAAGAGGCTGTATGAGATTAAATGTATAATATACATAAATTAGATGCCATTAACTGTATGCAACATAATATCACAAAAGACTGTACAAATATCAGCAAATTGTACTTTATAACTTTGGATGTATAATTAGATTTCTCCACCATGGAGCCATGTTTCACAGTGTGTATAGCAACTAGAAATGAATTTGTGACATGTTGTAATGTGGGAGGAAATGACTCCAAGATACACTCACCTATAACAATCTCTTCTGAGTATCCCTATATCATATCTCACTATCAGACTAAATCTTGGACTCATGCAATGACTAATAGCAGTTTCACTTTGAAGCTTCACTCAGGTGCAAACATTCATCACAATACAATTCATGTACATTAGCTTTCCAATACGAATATATTGCTAACACTTGTTCAGTGACATAAGAGAGTTGACCCTTATACCAGTGGAGAATCAAGTGGTTTTTATACCTCTTTCCTCTCTGCTCTAACTGCTAATCCATTCTACACTTTTCTCTTGATACATACTTACCATCCTACAATCTTCAAATAGCCTTGCTCTGATAACCAATTAGCCTGAACTTCCTCGGAGCAAATGGTATCCCCACATTCCTCCAGTCTCTCCAGACCTCCAATATCCTTGTGATATACATGTCCAGCTTGATTGATATCCATTGGACTGTTGTTCTCTGGACTATCAACCTCTTTGTACCATTCAGTTAGCCTTTCTTCATATTGTGCTCAAGTGTCTCCATCCCACTGGCCATACCAGATGGCGATTGAGAGTTACTTCATATAGAGGTGACGATGGCTGGATTCATTATTCAGCTGTATCCGTAGGGAATATAGGATTGCTTGTTTGCATTGTATTACCACGCCGTTGCATGGATGACAATCCTCGACAGTGGGTGGTAATAATGTGCCCGCAGAATTCGTGCCTGGCAGTCCTTGGTGTGGTGCTAGTACTGGCTGATAATGGATGAACCTTAATCGCTCGCCACATGATATCATCATCGAGTAATTGTTTGTGACCCCAGTACTTTGAACAATTCTGAAGGTGTATTATATGTCAATGGTTCAGAATTGTTTTAGATGAACATATTTTCGATCAACAAGTTATTGACACTTGACAGTGGGATATTTCCAGACCCAGCTGAGATATTCCACTGATGTAGTTTATATATGCCATTGGGGTAACCTTGTTAATAGCAATTGTAATTGGAATAATATACTACTATTTTCTTGTATTAGTGTCAACTTAGTATTATCTGTTTTTCTGGTATTGGGATATTGTCCACAGCTAGGTGATACGACATGCCAAAAATGATTATAAGGTGGTCACAGCATTTATTTCGTAATAGAGATGTAATAGGGTATAAATATCTGTAGTAGCTGGATATCAACTTATTTTTCCCTTGGAAATACATCTGCAGCTTCATTTCTATACCAGAAAATATCAAGTTTACAATTTAGTCTACCTTGACTTCATTATCACCAATATAAATATGCCAAATGGTGTAACCATGCAAGAATGCATTGAATATTTGTATGATTCTGAATTGCGAGAAATATGACCTACCCAGCAACAGTTATAGCAGGTGAATCCATTGTCTGTGGCTGTGCCAGCCGTGCCACTTGTATGTCCTATTTTGGTGTGCATTGTCATAGCAGATGCTTTGGTAGTTATGTCAGTTAATGTATAGGAGCCACTTCCAGATCAAGACATATTGAAAGACGTATCCAATGCAGTGAGGTATTCAATGTGCTGTGGGTGGGGTGAAGTCCTATCATTGATGGCAATGTAACAGAATACATCTTCATGCACTCCCTGGTTACCTAATTCAATCCTGTACAAATAAGTGATGTCTAACATTTTGGTTGGCATGGGCTGGGGTGGGTCCAATTTTGAGCCAAACAAAACAGAAATACATGTCCAGCTCTATGACATGTTCTCCCTTCCTTAGGCTAGGTTCTTTCCATTCAGGTTTGACCAGGTCCAAGACATTACACGTAATATACTCAGTATTTATCCCCCTGCAACAGGTAGTCTAGTTGATGGGCAAACGTATTAGGGAACAGTGCATCACCCAGATTGCGGCGTCGACTTTCAATGTATGTACTGCTTTCTAACTGCAACCCATTTTTCCGACCCATTGAATGGCTTGTGCTACATTTGGGAAGTGTTATTTCGAAGCGAAATAGATAGCGGTAACATTGTACAATGTTAGTTTGCCCTCAAACATTACATGCCAAGAAGACATGAGAGTGAAGCAACGGCTTCGAGACTGGTCAGGGGTTGGTTGAGAGGAGCCATGGAACCCAGATAAGCTTTGTGTCAGTTCAGAGGTATCAAGTGCCAGTGTTGGATGCAATTGGTTAGTCACAAGTTGTGGAATGATATGTTCAAATACTCTCACCTCAGATTCCAGGCTGCTTACTACTAAGGAGAGATTTTGGACATGGTTCAGCGGCATGTCTTTCTCAACCTCAAGCTGTGAGATGTCAGTTGGCTCCATCACCTCTGGCTCCGACTTGCACTTGTTGGGCTGTCACTCAAACTTGGTGGAGTGACGTTTCTTGATCTGGAGCTCTTCCTGCAACGTATTAATTTCTTGCAGAGCCACCGCTGAACCCTTGGTTGGTGCATCTTGGACGGGCTCAGCAGCCTTCAACTCATTGACTGTAGCAGCCAGGCTCATATTGAAGTCACAAATTGCGGCAAATTTCTCTGCATGTTCCAGACACTCTCAGAGATTAGCTGCAATAATCAGCAGCTGGACATCCTCTGTTGCACTGATCCAGTTCATTGCTAGGTCAGACAAGAGTGTGATGCCAACTTTGATGATATTCAGTTGGTTTCTGACATATGGAGTTTTGTTAAGTTCGGTAGGTTGGAAACCCATGGTGGCTGAAGTCTTGAACCTGCTACTAAACCTAATTGACTTGGCCTTTTCCTTTTTGGGGTAAAACTGACATCTTGCACCTTGGGAATGCTGGGCTTGGGATGTGTGTTGTGCGTGTTATGCATGTTGTGTGTACTTTGGGTGTTGTGGGTGTTGTGGGTGTTGTGGGTGTTGTGGGTGTTGTGGGTGTTGTGGGTGTTGTGGGTGTTGTGGGTGTTGTGGGTGTTGTGGGTGTTGTGGGTGTTGTGGGTGTTGTGGGTGTTGTGGGTGTTGTGCTTGATGTGCGTAATGTACCTGATGAGCATGTTGCACTTGATTCATGTATTGTGCATATTGTGCATATTGCATATGATGTGTGTGTTTTGCATGTAATGCATACGACATGTGTTGTGCATGTCATGAGTAGTTGGAACAGCCACAAAGTGAGATGATTCATGTGGTATCTCTGAGCTGCTGGCATTACACTTGTTTGAATATACCCAACTTGAATCAGCTATTGTGCATTGTGTTTCAATAGCTGTTGCCAGTTGTGGGCCCATTAGATGTCGAGTATCGCTACCAATGTGGTCAAATTGTGTCTCTGTACATATGGAAGTAAATGTCATTGGTGATCAAGCAGACCACTCGCATGTACTAACAATTATGCAAGTGTTCTGTAGAGCCAAACTACTGCACCAGATCTGAACTATGATATGAAGAGAGTTGTCTCCCTACACATGGTCTCAAATTGCATAATGAAATCTACCGGATAGTCGCCTTCCTGTGCAACTGTACATTAACTGGATCGCAGACTCCAATTGCAATCTCTATGTTCCCTTCATTACATGTACCAAGTATATTCACAAATTTATTCTGTTATACTGTCGATGTGTATCTCTATGTTCACTCAATTGTCATCTGCAATTGCATCTTCCATTGATCTTATTCACCCCCTGCAGCCAGTCCCGAATATTGTGTGTAGATTAATACATATATTTATAAATGGATAGATACAATGTAACCTACATATACTGATACATCAATTACAATATTTACTGAATACAAAGTCCAAAACATTTATGAATGAGTAGTAAGAATCATCAGCAACTACATCAGCAATATTTCCACCAAATATGTGATTTTCAATTGTCAAATCCAAAGTGAGTTGATATACTTCCAAGTAGGTGCTGTGAGTCTCCCAGTGCACCATAGATTGTTGCCAGTCTTCCTGTACATTTCCCATTAGATGGCCAGTAATCCCAGGTACATCTGCAGTCAACTGCAGTGGTTTTGTCTACTGTGAAAATTGTCTCCTGTGCTTTCAGATACTGCATTGTTCCAGTCAACTTCAAGATTTGACTATCTGGGGATTCTGGTCCAATAAGCCCCATATGCTTCTAATTGCTGCAAGTGGTAAATATGCACCCTGATAATGCTGTGGGTACTGACAAAAATTCAGAGGATCCTTGAGTAGCTATATATAATTTAAACTACAACCCTGATTGAAAGTATAATTGTGAGTCCAATTGAAAGCCTACTTCAAAGCCAGCTTCGGACTCTGTTTCAGAGTTACAGTGGAGAGTGTCAGGCTTTGGTAGGAGAAGTGTCTCCAGTGGAATCATTGTTTAATAAAAGGTTTTAAGTAAATGGAAAAAATTAGTCTTGATATCAATATTAATATAGGCAACCGACTTGGCTAAGTGTATTCCGAACCATCACCATCACCATCACTATCAGCATTACGATTAGTATAACCATAATAATCACAATTAGACCAGAACAAAATATGCACCCAGAGAGTCAAAAATAGCTGTAAGCTGACTGGAAATCGAGCTGAGAAAACCCAGGTGGTGATCTGGCCCAACCATGATACAATTGTCTTCCATTGTTGCTGTATCGAAGGCTGCAAGTGTGAACATCATAACTATAGCATATTGTAAGATCGTATCACAGTGGGCACATTCAAGATAACATTCAGACATGAATATCAACAAACATTATGATGTCTACCACCATACTTCATCACCACCACCGCCAAAATGTGTTGCTACATGGGATCTGACACCACCCACCTTCTACTGGATTTCATCTACTTAATGAGTCTCTGCATCTAAGCACAGACCAGAATTTGCATTAAAAGGTACTCCTTGGAACTTTGCTAAGGGGAATTTGGCCAAGCAGACTGGGAGTGTACAATTGAGTGCTATCAGAATGGTAGTTCAGAGTAGCTTGATACTGCAGTTTGGCGCACCTAGACATAAAAGCTGTGAGTATACAATTGAGTGACATCTGCTGCATACTAGAGTATTTATTTGAAAGTGCACACAAATATAAGCTGGAATTGTACAATCTAGGACAATTCGATATATGCTGGCCGGCATACAGGGGAGAGTACTTGGAACAGTACTGGAAAGCATACTAGGAAGTGTACATGAAAGCTTAGTTAGGAGCAACTTCAGAATATTCTTCTGAATATAGGTCCAATTGGGCTGGAAGTATGGCATTGAGTTATGTGGGCAGTGAATATGTCATTGTATCTGGGAGTCGACTGGACACTGCACTGGGACGTGAAATCTTGCAGGCAGTGAGTATTCGATCCAATTCAATATGGCATGTGTTTGAGAATGCCCTAGTACTGTACATGACATGAATTGAGAAATTAATTGAAACCACTGTTTGGAGAATGCAATCAAGTGGACTTGGATGAATGGAGTCGTATCGACAGAATGGAATATTATTCATAGTACTGAGTTTAGTGATTTGACTGTGGAGTACATCTATATTGACACCACACAGGTCGACAGAAGAGCAAAACACAAACTGTACAACATGCAATACAATACTACCAAAAAAACAGCTACTATATGAATTGTCTATTGCTAATTTTGATTTTTCTTAGCCAAGTTATATTTTAATAAAGACATTTCTGAAACAATAACAATCTGTTTATTGTAAGGAGATTTATTTGAAACTTCCATATATAATAAGCAATCAAACAGTGAATTAGTAAATGCAATGTATCACCTGGATTGTAACTTTTACATTCCAGCTTGTTTGTTTATGGCAACTAGCTCCATAGTAGTTGATATTACAGAATGCAACTACACCTTTATGAGGGTAGCCAGAGTGCAATGTAAATCAACTTTCTTAAGTCTTGAAAGTATATTTGCAAAAATTGCAGACTGTATAGACATAGAATGTCAACATACTGGACAGTATTTGTTGACAGAGTGGTCACAAGATTAGCATTTTGAAATCACATAAATGTTACTGAACAGTCTACATGGTGAACTCTGCCTAAAATACCAAAATGTCCTTTATGTTTGGTGCTAAAGATATGCTCTGAAGTCTGAATAGCTATATGCACAAGGCAATCTATCTACAATATACCTGAAGTTAAGACTTTGCAAGCAAACACAATGCTCATCACACAGCATTTATAGTCAACATGGCTTAATATTTCTACATCAAACTGCCAAGAAGGGATAAGTGTACCCATTGGCCAATCCAAGAGCCATTGGTAATATTCATAACACCTTGAAAAGGGAAAGTACCTGGGATGGTATCTTTGGCAGTTGGACTACTCTGTTAGAATTACTAAGTCTCCTTACAAATATTGCTAAACATATTCCAAATGTTGGTAACTGTAGTATCTTAATGTCAATAGATATCATTGTGTGAAACTCAATTACTTAAACAGATCAAAGATAGATAGGGGTCTGTATAAATAAAGTCGAGTTTCCAGTTCAAAGTGTATATTTCATGAGGAATGAATATCTTTATTGTTACATTCTATATAGTGTAAAACTTACTCTAGAGGCGTATAGCTGAATATACAGCTGTGTACTACTGGATATTGTAATAGTGAGGATGCAGATAAAGTTGACAATTCAAGTAAATATACATATAGCTGCAAAGGTACAGTTAGTGCTAATAATCAAAAACTCATAGCAAGCTGACAACTAAATATTAGTAACCCAGCCTTGGACATGACATGTACTGCCATGCCATTAGATTTACTTGGAGTGAAAGTTGCATTTGCTACAAATAGTTGCATGATTGAAACAAGAGGCTCAAATGGTAATTTGTATAAGATAGTTGCTTGGATATTGTATATGGGCAGCAAATCAGTTTCAATTCAAGGGATAGATAGCTTCTCTATATATAGTGATAAAAATCTCCATTTGGAGAATATTCATTCAATATCTGCATCTAATAACCAATAAATCAGTTATCTGTCTTAATATCATTCTTATAAGTATACTCTGTTATCTTTGACAGATATAAGTAGTCAGTGGAGAATCAAAATTCCATAGGGTATTGCAACTGCTTCAGATTATTGTGAATACAAAGAGTGGAAAACATAAATACCAATGATATGCTGGAAATGGAATCATCAATCAACAGAGTATTATTTATTATTGAAGCTATAGTATTGAATATTTGAATATTGCTGAGATGTAACTATATAAAAAGTAAAATATATTACTTAAACAATAAATTTTTAACATTATTATTAGAAAGAATTGCAACAATAAACTATACACAATTTTTAAGTGTAGAAATTAATAGCTGAAGAAGTATTGTGTTGAAAATGGTGATACTAACAATGTAGTTAATTTGCATATTCTATTCTTTCTGTTTCAGTATTTTTCTTTTAACATTTTTTGATCTTTGGTTAGACACTTAGTGCAAATAGCATAAATATGGATAGTGAAAGAATTTAAGTATTTAAATGAGGGTAGAAATTCTATATTTTGTAGGGAATACTCACCATATACAGTTTTTTAACATTGTATGATATCTGATATTTTATGTCAACTTGTACCACAGGGTTAATAATTGTGTCTATATCTCTTCAATGTTCTTTTAATATCTAGATTAATATAGGTTATAAGTTCAATACTAAACAAAAGGATAATATATTACCTTCTTTACATTTGATATATCCCAGCTTTAGATACTCCTAGATTTATATAATCCACTTGCAATATGTATTATATCTTTGGCAATTATGTTACTAGATAGTTCTTCTTTAATAACTTGTATTGATGTTTGCAGTAACACTTTCTAATAGAATCTAATAGAGTATATTGTATTAAAAACAATAACTCCCAATTTAAAATATTATTACTTTATTTTATGATATATTGACCATTGGTTTATCTCTCTGTTTTCTCAGTTGTTGTAAGCTGTGGATTTCAGTTTTATATTAAAATGCCAATCAAAGAACAGTAAAATATGGAAGATAATAGATAGCAGTTATAAATCTGATAGTGAGTCCAATGGCAGCAAGCAAGTCTTTTTTTAACAAGGATAGATTTTGCACACTCTGATTGTGACTACTAGGACTTCACTCAACCTATTTTTGAATTGATAGAATTGGTAGTTATTGAGACAACAAATTGACTCGCATGTTCGGCGGGGTAATCGACAGAGTTAGTTGGTGTGAGCGATCGGTAGGCAGTTACCCTGTCACATATGTTAGAATTTAAACTGTTTTCAAAACCAGCTGTGCTGACGGAAATGATCTCCCGCTGGTGTGTATATATAAAGCTAAAGAATCTTCGGTAGAGTTTAGTTTCCGGGAAGGTACTTACTTCGGTGTGGTAAGTGTAACGTTCTCAAGTGATTGCATCACAGTATGATGATTTGTAAAATACATCATATCATTTAACATACCGTGTGTACTTTACATACTCCATAACCGCCCTACCCCTACCGTGAATTTATCACGATATTTTGTATTTCATGAACATCTCATCCCTCACTGAGATGTCCTCCCACGAGCTCCTCCGCCATGTCAGAAAGTTTGTTCCGCCGTTGCTGGAGAGTTTTCACAAGGGTTCGTTAATACCATTCATGGGTCTTAAATTCCTCAGTAAAAACCCATTGCTGACATCCCAGAACTTGCAGGGCAACAAGGACGGGTAGCTGTTATTGGAGGCTCAGAAGACTATACTGGCGCACCCTTCTTCAGCGCAAATGCAAGTGCCCTCCTCGGCGCAGACATGTCCCATGTAATCTGTGAGCCGCAGGCAGCCCAGGTGATCAAAACATATTCGCCGAACCTGATGGTGCACCCTTATATGCGGCAATCCTACCACCGCGATGGAGAAGCATGTACGTCAAATCAGATTGTTGAGCGTGTAGCCAGGTTGATGGATCGGCTTGATGCCATTGTAGTTGGTCCAGGATTGGGGAGGGATGGGTTGATGCAAGAGACTGCTGGTAAGATTATTAATGAGGCTAAGAAACGGGAAATGCCAATTGTTATCGATGCGGTTGAGTACCTCTCACCTTTCATTTGCGGATATTGAGCTGACGAACGGACAAGGATGGACTTTTCCTTGTGCAGAACAACCCCAATGTGGTGCACGGTTACACACAGGCTGTGCTTACACCGAATGTAGTGGAATTTGCAAGGCTTTGTAAATCACAGAGTATCGATATCGCAGGAGCAGATCCCCGGGAGGTGTGCCAAAAACTAGCCGAGTCTCTCGGCGGAGTTACAATCATCCAGAAGGGACCGAAGGATAATATATCGAATGGTAATCAGACGATTGCTTGCGACATTCGTGGTGGGCTGAAGAGGAGTGGAGGTCAGGGGGATACATTGACTGGGACGTTGGTAACGTTTTTAGCATGGAAAAAAGCATATCTGGCGCGGCGGTGGGAGTAAGCTATGTCTCATACCGATGACGATCTTAATAGTTAAACTGATGGTCGGTGTGCAGCCATGATAATTCTCTGTCAGATTTCGAGTTGATTATCTTGTCCGCTTATGGGGCTTCGGCGATCACCAGGACATGCTCACGTTTAGCCTTTGAGAAGAAAAGAAGAGCACTTCAGGCAAGCGACTTGTCACTGGAAATACCAACAGCTTTCAATGATATGTTGGGTCAAAGGGACAATGAACAAAATGTCTAGCTCGAACAATTTGTTTTTAATAGTCAACATGTACGAATCTAGTAATACGATATCAAGTTGAAGGGTCGAATGAGTGAAAGCGAATGTCAAAGCGCCCTACAGGTTAGATTTCACAACCTTAACCCGTCTGAAGAGACGCCATTTTTTCCGGTGATGGAAGACTACCAGGGCCGAATGACATTGGAAGGAGCTGCATACAAGCCATCAGTTCCTTTTTCCCCAAGCAATCCCGTTCCTAAAAAGTACTTGCCTGACCCAATGTCATAACCACATGTGTATCATCAGAACCAAACATGAAAATCGGGAGGCTAAGATCTGCAAATTCACGTATGAACTGCCGACACATTCCTATATCCGAGTCACAGCTATGACCAACACATTTCATATAATATAGAACATACCACATGGTGAAGATGGTGGAGACTTTACATCCGTTGCCACTCCAAGGGCACGAAATTGTCGTTTGCCTTCAGTCTACAAAACGTCACCGCTAGTGTCAAATACGTAGGAAAAGCTGTATGATTACCACAGCCTTCACAATCGCAGTTCTCTCAGCACAAATGGTGACAGGATAAGATGCATTCTCAACATTGCCGCCTGACACCCAGCTACCATCGTCGCAGAGGATAGCACAGCCAACGCGAAAGTTAGAGTACGGGCCTGTATACGTTGTAACGTATCTAGCATCAGCTTTAAACCTGAAGGACACAACGTTAAACGCACAATAAGCAACTCCCTTTGCAGCGATGGCACGGGTAGACAATTCTTGAACCTCTTCGGCCGAGAGAGCGTGCGGGTGGTCGCTACAATCGGTTGGGACGTTTGTTAGCATGGAGATGATCGGAAGATTGCACTGATCGATGAGGCAAGCACTGCAGCACACAAGTACGTTTTGAGGTCTGGAGTGAAGCCGATAACGTATATGATCGGGTAAACGGTCAAGAGGTAACAATATGTGGCAGTTGCCAAAAGTTGTCTCGGCCGGCAGGGTAAATTTTTCGAGACTAGGCCATCGTGTGTTAAATAGTAGGGACTAGGGAACATGCGTGTGGAAACCACAGTCCCCCGAAAAATATTCATACTTTTGCTGGCTCCCTGTCAAAAGTTGGCCTGAACTCACCTCTAACTCCTTCTGTCAGGTGTTGCTTGCAAGCTCACTATATCTGCCTCGGTCTGGTAAATTTCGTGAAATTGAATTTTATACCTTCATGTGTTATATAGGAGGGAGAAAGAAGTACCTGTGAAAACCACACATTATCCTACAAATTATTTAGAAATATAGAGGTATGTACATATTTCTGTATTATAAGAAGCATTTTTGTAAATTGTCTTATAATTGGAATTTTGATTATATAAGAAAATGTGGTTGGTATATATTTTTGTATTGTATATGTATTAATCTGTTGAGAAAGTTGTGCTTAAAACTTGATTATAACCTCATTTATTGCATTTTACAATATAAATTTTGAATCTTATCTTTGGAATATATCTGAATATTGCTGTTAAATAATATCCACTACTAATATACCATGACATGGTTTTTCTTAATTGGATATTAATTCTATTGCAATATTATTATAACATACTATTGAAGATGTTTCTTTATCTTGTTGCATTATTGTTTGCAACTGTATTCCCAGGAAATGCTTCAAATATATTGTATCCGTAGAATTTTGTCTCAATTAGTGAATTATTCTTTTATATATCAACTTAGCTATTACAATATACATAGAAATAGAATCTTGATAAATATTATCTATTCAGATTTTGAAAACCATATTACTGTATTCATTTTATTCTTGGTTTAAATGTGAGATACAGCTATCAAGATTTGAATATATTTCGGTATCATTTTCAGTTTGTTTCTTAAAACTATATCACTATTTATCAACGAGTTGTTTCTAACAGTCGCCTAAACTCATCTCCAATTTCATGATATATGTTGGTTACTATTTATTTCCCAACTGGGTGAAGTATTTAAACTTCGATATAAAATCCCCAGGTATTATAGCATTCCAATACACATGTTGAAAGTTATTCTAAAGAGTGCATCTTGCTAAGTTAGAAGTGGAATAACTATGTATCAGAGTCACATAATGATATATTAGGTCAAACATATGCTATATATATAATATCAATAGCTGGTGCAGAAACAGCTATTGGTTTAATCTTGAATATATTTCCTCTATCATATAACAGATTATAAACATGTACCACATTTCATAAAATTGAGCCTAAATTTTACAATTTATTCAGTCACTATGATTAAAATTGAACTTTATTTACATAGTTGCAGGAGACTATACCAGTGTATGAAATTGATACTTTTTTATATCAACCCTTTCAGAATCCTAATTAGGTATTGTACTATGCAAACTCAGCAATGGCTCTGATAGATTCAATCGAAACCAACTGTATTGAATCTCTTTTGGCAATCCTTTGAATATAATACTGGTGAGTTTATAAAGTAGAGTTATGAGCATGTATAATATAACCAGTAATGAATCTCAATCATCTTTTATTGAATATTGACAATCTCAATATTCGTGAAAGTTACTGGTACATATAGACTATATAATCAAGATATTGCAAGATCTGCTGAATTGAAGTAGAGAATAATCTCTTACAGAGTAAATTTTAAATTTAGCCAAGTAAAATTAAATTATAATATTACCCGTTTTCCAGTTGAGAGCATGTTACATACATGACATATTGTTCCAGAGTCCAAAATCACATGGAATTACAGTAAAATATTGTTAACTATATTTACATCAGCAAAAAACTAAATCTCCTTCATTAAATTTAGTTAGTTTATTGTACCCACAAACTCAAAACAATGGAATTGAGGTTTCCCTGAAATATGGCATTGCTTTACTCTTCCAGAGTGTTCTTTCAGTTGTCGTGATGTTGTTTTCAAGCGTTATGACCAGGGTACCAACTGATGCAACTGTGACAACGAGCAATTGACGAACGGTTTACACTTCCTTTGGCAATATCACAAATTATCTCTCGGCATACTGCTATGTCGCTCAGTTTGATTTGTCCTCGGGATTATGATAGTACTCGCTCCATACATATAATGAAGCATGTAGTTCTTGTTTTGAAAGACCCTGATGGCTTAATTTGACCAATGATAGTTACCATGCAGAAGTGGTTTATGATATTTAATTTGTTGACACAAGATCATCAGTACCTTGCAGTTCAACTGTTGTGGGAGGGTTATGCATTATCACGATTATGATTTCACGCATTTGAGATCCGACTTCAGTAAACCATCAGTTGTATTTCATTTACTAATATTATGATATATCGACGAAACCTAGAAGAAAATAGCATACAAAAGTAATCCTATATCCGATCACTGACACCATTCCTAGCCTCCAAGCAATGTGGCACCCTCTACAATTGTACTCCCAATGACTAATCCTGTATTTTCAATGCTGGTCATGTTAGTGATGTCGTTGCAGTCACTATTGCTGTCGCTGCAGGGGACAGGCTGGCTGCTGCTGGCGATGTCAGACCCACCCATAGGCAGAACAGCTGAGAATCACTTACTAGCATCAGTTGCAGTAACAAAGCTGCTGAGACGATTAAAAGAATTGTCGGGCTGCTCTATCAGCTCCTCTAGGACATAATGAAGGAAGTCTTCATCTAAGCTGCCCTGATCATTGTGAGGTCGCGCCATTGCTGGGTGTGTACAAGTTGAGTGGATTCTTCAGCAGATCATGATGCGGATATTGTCTATCTTTTTGGCTTGAACCTCTGGCAAGGAAGAATGAAAATCTGTGTCCAGATGACGAAATACATCTGTGCATGCATTATCAACCGCGTGATTAATGTACGTTGTATTGCACTTACGTTGTGTTCTATCTCCTGGACCAAAATCTGGCGGGACCCTAAACTCGCCTATTTTCCAGGCCAACAGACAACGGTGGATGGCGGTTGCAGTGAAGGCAATGAATGTCGGGTTGATTTTATCAATCAATGATCTATCTTTTATTCCGATTTGTCATATGCCATAGAAGTATGTCCGGTAAATACGATCTACAATTTCAGTAGCTGCAAATTGAAACTTGCACTCCTAAATTGATTGTCAAGACAACAATGGAACAAGAAGGGAACTTTCAACTTACCTCACGAACGTTTGTGGGGCATGTAAACCAGTCCTTGGCCCACAGCCAGGCTACCATTTTCCGGATCTCTGTAGGCGACTATCTTTGAAATTCATACTTAGTGACGATTCAAATCTTGCAGCAGAATATCATTGCTGCACGGGAGCAAGCAATCTTTGCAAGAGCCTGATGCACAATGTCAGTGATGAAAACAATCATTGAGATAATTCATTTACCACTGAAATGTAGGCATGTGGAGGGTCTGAGTGTCTCTGGACTGGATCAATCCTGGTGATTTCCTCATACCACCAACTATGGATCTGGGTGATCTTCACCCCATTCGTGGTAAAGGGATCCACAAACATCGCATAATTGATAGCTATAGGCTTCACACGTGCCATGACCATGGCCAGAACGCCTGAAAGGGTTGTCTGAGGGTTGTATTCTGCGCTGACGATGAGGCCTGTCACATCGTCAACAAGGAGCTCATATTGCCACAGATTTCCGGCCTTCCATGCAACCAATTGCTCACCGGCTCCGTTGGAATTCTTCCTGTAGTAAATATAAACATTAGCAGGCAGATTCAATCATTCAAATGCTAATCGGATATATTCTTGGATTCCAGCGGTGCAGGGTCGCGTTTATCCTCCTCCTCCGAGTCAATACAGGCCTCCCAATACAGATCACGTAGGGGATGTACCAACGTAAGAGTTAATTGTATTGCCAGGACTCGTGTTCCAAGTGTTGATGTGAAGGAAACTTTTGATGGCCGCTTGCTAATCGATTTCCTGGATGGTTGCAGAAGAGGTTCATCATCAGATTCTGATTTGTCATCTAAACAATCATTGTAATTGTCGGGTATCCTGCTGAGATCGTCATCGGGATCCTTATTGTGGATAGATCTTCTGCTTCTCATAGTGCTGGAAGAAAGAGGAGGAGGTGGAGAAGTGCGGCAACTTCTTGTTAGGATTTAAAAAGGAGGGAAGTCATAAGTACGAAAAATTAAAGGAGTGACTAAAGGAAATGTGAATGAATGTAGAGGAAATGAAATAAAGCATTGTGTAAAGGAAAGAAAGAGTTGATATGATTAAAAGCATCATCGTGATGCGTCTTTTTATCCTGTGGACAATTCAAGGATCTTAGCTTGTTCCGCCACCCACACTTCCAACTGTTTGGATGAATGGGAACTCAGAACTAAGCATGGCAGGTGACAGGCATGCCGCAGGGTGGTTGATTAGGTTTCTTTAACAAAGATCGTTATCGCAACGAGCTAAAACGCACTCGCATTTCACTCATCATTCTGGTTAACTTCTGCTGGGAAAAGATACCAAACTACCAAGTACATGATAGCCATGCACGGAGTCCTATCGCTGCCACTATGTCATTCCCAAAAATAAACGTTTCAATGATTAATCCCAACATGGTGATCTCCCAACATAGCCCTTCATGCCTGAATATGAATGATGTAATAATACAATAAACAAAACACCAAAAAGAGACCCAAAACCTCACCAAAAAACTCCAAATTATCACCCATCCATCCACTCTCCAAAGTGTCAGAAAAATACCTACCCACAATGCAAATCCTTGATCAACAATCCAGCCAGTGCATTCCATCCTCACAACGACTGATTTGCAGCTGGGCAGCTGCTTGTACGCTTCCAATTGGTCAAAGAGCCTGCTGCTGGAGAATTTACAGTGTGATGGTGATCCTGTAGCCAAGCCACATCCTCATCAGTAACAATGCTTAGCTCGGAATCGGCAAAGAGACCAAGAGCACGGTTTCGAATGACTTCCAGCTATTGCTGCTGTCTGATAATAAGCTATCGTGTAAACTTTTGAAAGCCAGTTTCCTTTGTCAGGAAGCTTCTTGGATTTGGGCGCTGCATCTCACCATCATCATCCAATTCCTGCTTGATATCGTTGATGATATCCTCGGCTGCAGGTGGGAGGATGTCATCCAGAGACAGGCAGCTGCGGTCACCATGCATAGGCGTCTGGGCACCAGCTGTGCCGTCAGCTTGTTGGCCAAGGTATACAATGCCAAAAAGTGTTGGGTTGCTTAATTTCATCGCTGCCTGTACCCATCCGGCAGCAGTATTGTTATCGAAGATCGGTGTAATATTACGAGTGTACAGACCACCATCTTCATTAGGCCCCTGCAGGCAACCCCAAAGTGCTCAGCTTCTCCAGCTGGAGTCTGGCCGACCGGCGATTGCAGCATTCACGATTTACAAAATGGTCATATCGACGATTGATGTAACTATCGGACGTATATATTCATCATCCCCAGGCCAGTGTCATGAGAATAGCTGAGAATTGTTTTCACCCACCCTTCTCCCAGCAATGTCGGGATCCACATAGGCGTTGGTAAAGCTAGATGGGTTGACAAGGAAATCAGTCGAGAGGTCGCAATGCACCTATATATGTGAAGACCTGTAACCGGAGGTTTCTTCCTGGTCGTCTTCTGGATCTACACATTATCAGACAGAGCAAAAGAAGTATGGGGGCGATGAAATACATACCAATGTGCACAAGCTTCCTCTGCTTAGTCGGGGTTTCTCGGAGCCTATTCCTCCTTTGGCCAACTCCAACCTCCGCGAACTCGTCCAGTGCTGCCTTTAGTTTCTGACCATCGAGGTTAGTCTGGGCTGCCATGTATCTTTTCCATAGCAGCTTTTACACTCGAGATCACTGATTCGAGTAACACAATGATCGATTAGGAGATTCCATTGCTCGGGGCTGGCACCTTGCTTGTTGATGATGCTCATGGACAGGGCAATCTCCCAGACCCGCTCCCTCACATTATTATCCATCCGTTGTGTTGTCAAGCCACCCCTATCCTGCCAAATCCACAAGGCTTCTGCTGCCCATGGGCCGACTCGAACACCTGAGTTCTCGGCCCAGACGCAGACTTGTAGAGTCGGCATCCGGATTGTATTAGCATCTGTGACAACTTATTTCGGCAACCAGAAGGCATCACATTACATATTAGGTTCTCAACAATAGTCAATGATAGAGTGGTGGATATTGAATGTTTGTTACTCAAAACAAGCGTCAGGAGTGTTGAATATATCGTCAAGGGTGATGCGATATGGTAGCAGAGGTGGAGAGGGTGTGTCAAAGGTTCTGGAGATTGTAAGTAAGATGGGCAGGTATGGAGAATATATATTTGGGCTTGGAGGGTATACTTGATCCGGCAACATCATCTTGCCTGCAATTCAGCTAGGAGGCATTTTGCTTCGCATCATCTAAGTGCCCTGATTTGTCGACTGAACACTTAAGTTCATCACAAAGATAACTCAAAGCATGCGCTGCAGTGATATCTCACTCGTTTGTACTTGCTCTAGTTCTTGTACTCCGTGATGATGCAACTGGATCGGTATGTAAGGAGAATGCATGGCCCATGTAAGGTATGAATGTAATATAAATTAACAACCATATATTAGACAATGGGCCTAGGAGGGTATTGTGAGGGTAGAAATGAATTGCAGTGATGAGCCGAATGCAGATGCAGTATGCTTTTCGAGATACAAGGGATGTTGAAATTGAGAGAGCGATTAAACACTTTGCAAATGTGTAAACGAGGATGAAAGAAATCCTACGAGAGTACTGGGACCCTATTTTGGAAAAACTAAATTGAGGTGGGGCTTGTTCCGAGGACAGCCAGCTTGTAATGGTATGAGTAGCTAAAAGACAGTTGAGACGCTTCTTAATGTTGTTGCATCATTTCATTTTGCTAACGACACATGAACCTTTGTCAACAGTGTCTTTACTGCTCGAAGACATCCTCCTACATCGGCGCTTACATCACTCACCTCTGTCATGACCACAAAGAAAGCATAGTATACGTATCAGCCAAATAACTGCCAGATGATGGTTTTGCAATCGAGCATGATAGTATTCTACTTCCATTCTTTCATGAACTACATCGCGACCCTTTGCTTGACCCTTCCGACGATGATTCCAGCGATACAGAAGCCGACAGCGAGAATGCGTGTATCGATCCAGAGCAACCTCCAGTTCGGACATGTATTTATGGTACTCCATACTTGGACAACTGTCTAGCCGGCAAGCCTAGTAGTAATGAGTATTTCGATATCTTTGAAGATGAAATTGATCTATAGTCACCGTTTTCTTGCAAGGAGGAGTTTTGATTAGTGCACCGGTGCGTCAAGCACCATTTGAGTAGAACTGCTATCAACGAGCTCTTCAGGAACCATACGAGGGCAACTGTCAGCAACTTCCCTTCATCCCAATCTTTTTTCAAAAGGTTGAACAAAATGTCCTATGTGATTGGCATTGATGCTTGGAAATCAGGCAAAGTGTGTTACAATCGTTTGGCCGATCCAAACAACCTTTGTGACGATGATTACAAATATTTCTCTTACCGCAATACTGATGAATGCATTGAGTTCATCATGGAACAGCATAAGTTCAGGGAACATATGTCGTATGCTCCAGCAAATGAATTCGATGATGCTAAAGAACATATCTACTCAGAGGTGAAATCAAGTGACTGGTAACGGAATGACCAGGTATGTTATTTGAATTTCGTCACAGCTACAATGATTTTGACCTCATCCTTAGCTCAGGTGGCTGCTTGGAGCTACGATTGTCCATTTATTTGGCCATTCAGAACAGAAACATTCTACACACTATTCGGGCGACAAGAAGGAATGGCCTGTATAGTTGAGCCTTGGAAACATCAACTCGATGATTAGATCAAAGCCTTTGAATCTTGCAAGCATCCTTGTTGCCCTTCTTCCCATTCCTCCGAAATATCACTTTAAAAGACATGGAGAAACAACTGCCGTGAAGGAATAACAAATCCACAATTGAGAGGTTTTAAGGAAGGTCTTCAAGCTTATTCTTTGTCCTCTCGAAGCGCTTTTCAACACTGGAAAGCATATGCTTTCTGTGGATGGTCGGATGCGGCAATGTTATCCTGTCATCTGTGCATTGATGGCTGACTACTTTGAAAACATTCCTTTGCATTGAATCAAGGAGCCCCATTGCTCTGTGTGCAAATCACCAAAATCGTCATTTGGAGAAGGGAATTCATTGTTGTGGCAGCTGAGAGACTATCGGCTATACTTCCAAAACATGATACTTGCGACTTAGGGAGATGCGACGGCAATACGGGAAGCAAGACAATATCTGGAAGATCGAGCAGTTGGAACCTCAGAAGGTGTCTTCTGGAATATGAAATGCATCACTCCGATGACTATTATCATATCAGATATTCTTCATACTGCATATCTCGGTATGCGTAAGTGTTCGATGGCCTGGGAAACATCCTTCCTCAGACAACATTCCAGAATCGACAAATTCAACCAGCTCTGGGCGCTGATGCCTCCAAATCCCGGCTTCGCTCGCTTCAACAAGCCATATAGCCAGGTGTCCCAATGAAGTGGTAAGGAGATGAAAGCACTGGGACGTGTGATTGTTCCAGTTTTCGCGGTGACTCTTTTAAACACTTCGTCTAGCCAAAAGATTCCCTTCACAGAAGCCCTGTTGTGCTTCAAGAACTCTGAGTATTTCACCTGATGGCACAGCACCAGTACCATATTGAGGCCACGATCGAGTACATGGAGTATCATCACGAGGAGTTTCATTGTCACAAGGATGATTTCAGTCGAATCCACGCCAGTAAATCTACAAAGAAGGTCTTGGAAGCCTTGAAACAGCAGCTTACTTTGGACAAACAGGAGGAACGGGAGAGTGACCCCGCTTGGAACAATCTATCTGCGGCTGCAAAGAGTTGTCGCGTTGATGAAGACAAAACGCAGATCCAGTCAGAAATTGCACAACATCTTGTTGATGAATCGGATTTCAACTTTGTGAAGATGCATCTCCTGAACCAGTTCTGTAACCATATCTGCCAGCTTGGCAACCTCTTAAATGTAAGCTCTGAACTCCCAGGAAAAGCGATGATGGATGTTAAACAAGCGTACTGACAATGGAATCGTCATGAGATCCACTTCCAGATTTTGCGAATGAAAGGCCGAAAGGAGGTGTTTCAGTATCTAGTGCTGAATGCAAACGCTGCAAAACAATGTCATGATGATGATATGCCTCTAACCAAAGCACGTATCCAGCAAATGATGAAAAACCCGAGACCTGAAATCAAGACCCTTGATGACTTGGCCGAGTGGTGTGCAATGCCAAAAGGGGAGCTACAGAATCACATTGCTTGGTATTTCACGAGATTTGCCGACTTCACAGACAACGTCGATCACAATCAGTATTTCAGTCATTTGAACGATGCAAAATACATTCGGTACCATGCAGGAGCCATTCCTGCGACGTCTTGTCAATGCGACGAGCAAGCAGTTCATATGGTTCGTTTCACTGGGTCTACAAGGTGGGGAAAGCATAAGCCACCAAGAAATGATACAGTGCTTCTCTGGATGGGGACGAGTCCGGATAGTGACTTGATGTCGACTGCGGGACACATTCCCTGTACAGTTGAAGTGTCTAGTCAACATTCAGGATGCTGAATCGAGTGATAATGAGCTTCTTGCCTTTGTTCAGACGTTTGGAACAGGCCCGATACGTCAGGCTGCTAGGATGGTGATTGTCAAGTTGAGGCATCAACCTCCGATGCAACTGTTGCACGATGGAAGCTAACGTCGTAAGCTTATTTTCGGCATCGGAACCACTTATATCGTTCCTATAAGTGCGATCCAAGGAGCTGTACACCTTCTTCCACTGACGGCACAGCGAGATAGCTTGTGGTGGTATATGAGCAATACAATTGATTTGAATGCTTTCAGTTTGTTTTACATGTACATTATTCGACTTGATGTTTGAAGTAATCGTTGTGGTGATATTTAGACATCTGCTGAGTATTTACTCTGGGTGTATTAATTTTTGTAATGGGAGTTGTGCAAGCTTGTGTATAATCGATGTCTCAAGGGATTATATAGCTAAGAATATTCTAGAAATAAATGGAACAGTTCAAAATACCATCGAAATGATTAAAATCTAGAGGACCAACATGAATGAAACACATGCAATAAATTAGCTCACATGACTAAACACATTTTGAGATATCGGAATGATGCGATCATATTATTGAACGCTTCGAAGCATGGTGGAAGATTGCAAAGAAGTCAGTCGGATAATTTGTAGAGAATGTGGAGAGAGACCGGTGTGTGGGGTCCATTTTTGGAAACCAATTTCACTTTTTGCTGATGTATTTATTTGGATTTATCCTAAATTTAGCTACACAATGTTAGAATATTTGTATTCCCATAAACTCACCCTACACTATTGCCAACTCAAAGAAACTATTTTATACTGGCCAAAGGTAGTGTTAGCAACAGGTCCCGGTAACGTGCCAGCGGTCCGGGTTTTGACCGGCGGTTCGGTTCAGTTCGGTTCGGTACCAGACCCAGCCCAAAACCCGACCTGCTTTGTCTTGGCGGGTTTGTTACCCGGACCGGACATAGAACCACAGGTATTTGACTGGGTTGGAAACGGACTACAGTTCCAAATATACGGTTCCTACTCCTTTCGCTCCAATTAAGTATTGGAGTTTTGATTGTATCATGACATAGTCAATACGTAAATTGTTCAGCTTTAGCCCCTCTTTCACCTCCAGCATTCAAATTTGCAATCTGACTGATATTCGTTGAGTGGTTGTGAAATAATGGCTGATTTTAAGCGAAATTGGCGGGTTTTCGATGGCGACTCAACGAATACTTCTTGGATCGCAAATCTGAAAGCGGGAGGTGATAGAGCGACTAAAACTGCAAAATCTATGTCCTGACCATGTTGTGATACGATCCGAACTCAAATACCTAATTGAAGCCAAAATGGTGAATTTGAAATGCCGGGTTTTTGGTGGTAAAACTGCCCCATTTCCAATGGTCTGAGTTTTTCGTGTGGTAAGACCCCTTGCCACGGTCCAGGTTCGGGTGGAACTGGACCAGGAACCGACCCGGCAATTCGGACCCGTTGCTAACACTAGCCAAATGTAATACAGCTTTATGGCAATTGAACCATCTTCTAGGCCCTTCTATCTTAGGTACTATACTGATATTGGTATATTTCACAATTCAATTTAATAACCTCAAACACAACTAATGCATTCTCTAAAAGTTCAAGAGTATTCTCCAATACTCTTAACACTTGTATACCAGTTGAAACTGAGCTACATGCTATATATTTTAACAACTTGGGTAGATAAATTTTGGAATCTTGAAAACTTCCAAATTTTTTTTCCAGCATCATGCTATTGGGTACTGATTTTTTTGAGTTCCTCGTACAGCTGTATCATTATATGCTGTTTAGTACTGAAGATATCAATCTACTAATACATTTCATTCTCGCAATTACTCTAAGATTTACAATTTAGAATGGAATATATATATGATTGATAGTTATAAATGAATATTTGAATTATCAGTTAAGTAATTAATGGTAAATTGGTGTATTTGAAGGTGGATATAGATAAATCTCGTCAATATGGAGAGATGTATAAACAGAAATAAATTGTTTGAATTTCAAAGTATACTTGAAGTTACCAATTAGTTGAATCTACATGTTGACCTTGAAGATAAATATTCACTATAATAAATGGTATCCTGCATTGGCAAAGATGCAAATCGACTATACACTGCGCTAGCCATACAGGCGCACACACCCACCTTATAACAAACTTTCCTCCAACACCTGCTCAACATTCAGCCTTCAGTCATCTATAGTTGGGACATAGCCATCTGAGAGTAGGCCAATGGATGTATCTACAACTGGTGGGTCTATGAGTTGACAACCATTGCACTGATTTTGTTCTGCTTATACTCAGCCACTACATGTATATAGAATGCTGCCGTGCTGCTAGACAGAAGGTGGATATTCTACAGTTGCAGAATATGTACACGGCTACTTCAGGTCAAGCCCACACTTAATCAATAGGATAAGATGATGCCATCTGAAGAAGAAGGGATATTTTGCAATAGTACAATGGGTGTGCCATGAGCAAAATGTAAAATGGTTTGGAAGTCACAACTGAACAACTCAGCGACTCTGAACAGCCACACTAATCCTTCCAGATGCTGCAAGATGCTACCAGATAGGCTGAGTGCAAAAAGGGATGAGCTTTCAGGTGCTCCGAGACTACTTCACTGGTGCTCCTCAATGTTTCGGAAGTTGGGCAACATAATACAAGAATATCCTGAAGAATGTATGGTTGTCTTCGAAATGCTACAAAATCAAACTATTAGAATGTGCAAAGTTGGAAGCTATTGGGAGTATTGGCTGCGTCTCCAAGACTATTCCAGTGCATCTTTAACCTGAAGCCGGACTCTCCTGCGGAGCTATTGGGAGTACTGGCCGCGTCTGCAGGACTATTCCAGTGCATCTCGAACCTGGAGCCGTACTCTCCTGGAGTGATCATTATAATGTTTATATCAAATAGTACAATTCAATTAACTATCTTCCTCCTGCACACCTTGATTCATGCATTGTAACTTAATATACAGTCCAGTAGGTATCTAAATCGACATGATTATTTACAAGCCATACACTATCGATCCTATCTGATGCAGCATTCTCTCGCACCAAATGTGCCAGTCCGACAATTGCTCCAACAGGTACAATATATATCATATCAGTCTGTTGGACAACCCAGATGAACCCTTCAATACAATCAGCCCAACCATGCGGATCGTTGTACTTTGTTGGAACCACTACTGCATATTCTTGAACTTGAGGTCGTAATATCCATTGTTGAGTCTTCTTGCACCTGTTACAAATGGTGGATATCATTTTTCCGGCTGGCAGGCGCTCCTGAAATTGGAGGATCTGAATCGGCATAGTCTAGCTGAAGTATAATACAGTAAATGAAGGAACTCGGCATTGGGAGGTGTAATTGAAGTCACTCTCCGTGTATTGGACCCAGATGTTATTTGATTCAGGCATAATCCCTTGGTTGGCATCGATATAATCTGCATTGCAATCAAGTCACAGACACTCAACAGATGTAGAGCAGTGAAATGATTGAGGGTAGTACGACAGCCCATTCTGAAGTGTAATAACTATACTGTCAATGAGTACATTCTGATCATATTTGAGCACCAGTCTACTGCCTTCATGTCCCCAGTCCACTTCAATTTGTGCTTGGAATACCTGTCCAAAGTTGGGAATTACAAAGTCTTCTAATCCAGCTTTGAGTGAAGTTAATTTGAAACTTCTGCATACTCCGCGGACATGTGTTTCTCTCAAATGATGTACCTGTGGAGACACGGGGCAGAAAAATGTCTCATCCTAACAATGCTGGAGGCGCAAAAGATGGACTTTGCGAGAATTTCACCATTTATTGGTAGAGGATAGTAGGTTGAAAACTTTTGCCAAGTCAATATCATACGAGACTTGTAGGACAAGATAAAAGAGTGACTCTTCCATAGAGTCAAGACCGGTAGACCAGTCATTGTGCTTGACCATCTGTCGAATGAAATTGACTTTGTTGGTAGATCGATATACGTCTTTCACATTGCAGATATGTCGCAGTTCAGAAATATCCGTGGTGAAACCGTCGCCAGAACCCATTCACTGAATTAACTCTGACATATAGCTCACAAGATGCATCTTTGGATATCGGAAATGGATTACATGCTGTTCGATGGGATTCTGGATCTCCTTAACGCCGATTGCCTGCCCCCAACCTTCAAATTCAATTAAGCGGATGGACAATTCCCGCTTGAACTGAATCGGCTCACTTGATGTGATACCATAAATCTGTCTCTACATCTGCCTCACAATGCGGTCCGTAGCAGCGATACTGCAGGTGGTGGCTTCAGTCTCAGCATTGGATAGACGGAACTGAAATTCCACATGCTTGTCGGTGGTCATGGTAACCATCCCGTAAACCTCTTCTTCCACAGTACTCTTCATTTGGCAATTATTTTGGGGAATGTGCTTCTGGGACTGGTCACCTTAGTCCCGACTTCTTGTAATAGTTGTCGCTCATGATATTGGAATATTTTATCGAAAAGCTTGCGTTTGACAGGTGTCACCTGATGGATTTTGTGCTCCAATTGCTAGATTGCCTTCTCGCAATCAACATCTGACCATTTGGTTGCCACTTGTCGGGCTCCTCTCAGGTGCACCTGAAATTGCCTTCGGTTTGATGTAGTAACCTTTTCAGCCCTGTACACCAGAATTTCCATTGCAGCACAGAATTTATGAATCATTTGTTCTCGTAACTGATGGGATTCTCTGGCCAACTGTTCATTCACTTTGGCCTTCGCAGACATTGACATTTTCTGATCTCCAAAGGTACCCTGCTTCAGGTAAAATCAATTCAGTGCATCGTTGAGTGCCGAAAGGGATAGGTCAGAGTGATTTTTTTGGCTAACGAGTAGAGAGAATTAAAATAATGCCCGCGCTGCTCCCATTACCATTTCATCAGAGGCTCTTTCCACGGAAGTTTTCCCATCATCCTTGGAGCAGTCAAGAATTGGAGCCCAATTCAGTGCCAGTGTCCTGATCATGCCCCTGATCTTATTGCCCTGCCAGGAGCTGCATTTCACCGAATCGAATGGTTTAGAGAAGCGCTGGAGGCCTGGATAATGTGGTACTGATGTGAATCAATTGTTAAATTGATCCTTGATATTTCTAGCTTTCTGGTATTTGAGCAGCCAGTGCAATAAGTATTTAACTAACCCCAAGAGCAACTGATGCAATTCATCAGGCTGCCAAAGCTGATAGCCATTGCAGAGAGGGAATTACCAGAACTGGTTGCGGATTGGATGAAGACGAAGAGTTTGCAGAACATCAATGGTAGTTTCGTCCCTCAGCTCTGAGTCAACATACTGATCTCTGGAGTCATCGAGTGCTCGACAAGTTGAATGCCCGGCGGCACAGCTTTAGGAATTTCACACATCGGGCATGAGCCATATGAGACTGGAGCAATCATGAAGTGTTCTGGATAATCCCCGACCCAGGCAGCCAAAAGAGCATAACATTGTCTCTGGTAATCATCAGCACACTCCCATTTCAAGCTGGGACCAGTTATGTCAAGATTCCGGAGTGGGGTCAGCACTGTTCCAACTACAGAATGCCATGCCTCGTCAGTACTTTTGGCACCTTTTGGGGGACATGAAATCAGCCCAACCAGAATGCAGGAGTGCTTTTCAGGTGTACTGCAAATATCTTTGTGAATATTACCAATTGTGAGATACAGCGGCCAACCATGCTGATCGCCTGAAAGGTTGGTCAGGTGAGTCTTGTTGGATGCACATATGACTGGCACAATTGTCGCTCTGGCAGGAAGCTGATCTTCCGTATCCCACCTCCAGTCCCCAGTGTTCATCTCACTGTTTATTCGTCGACTCTCTGAGTCTGCGAGGCACACTGGGTCAAGATCGATGTGCCCCTGAAGATCTTCAATCCAAGTATCATCTCCGAGCCCGCAATCGATCTGGGAGTGTAGCTGTCGCAGGGCATATGCAGATTGAAATGATTCGATTTTGAAGTTGCCCAGTCCATGCCTCAGATGCTGATCGATCCACGTATGCATTTGCAGCCAAATGATTGAACCTGTTGAAAGTCGTGTGCTGACTGAAATGGATGCCATGGATTCCATTGTTCTGAGTACTTGCGATGCTTGTTGTACAATCCAGTTGCTTTCCCATAGGCTTTCCCCCCCGTATTTTCCACTGCAACTACCTGCCTATGATTCTTTATCTTTTTTGGAGGAGGGTAACATGTCTGATCAGGCTTCTGGGGGTCTATTGATTCTTCATCGGGAGTATCTTCAGGTGGTGGTGCACCAGGTACATTGTCTATGGGTAGATTATTAGTTGATTAGCTCCTCAATAACCATCCTGGTGCATCGACTGAAGTCAAACCATGATGGCTCGGGTTGATCCCATCCTGCAGGTGGTTATATTCTGTCTAGTAATAGTCCTTCATTGATCAATATTGGGTGATATTGTTGATAGTGAGACTTGAGTCAGTTCTCATGGAATAATTTTTTTTTGCAAAAAAGCACTTAACATGTTTCCGGTGAGTGTTGACCATATTCAAAAAATGGTCAGTAAACATTGATTCGAATGCATCTGGATGATGCTGCATGGGGTGACATAGATCATCATGGATATTGGGTGGGCGCATGCCATTAACAGCCACATCGCACCGGACCAAATGTAAGGGAGGGGTTATAAATAATCATCGTATGATTAGTTTTCTCCATAAACCAGAATATATATATCATATCCTGCACATTAATTGTGAACATTATCTGCTGAACATCGTTAGCAGAGAAGAGACAGTTTCTTTTGCCATCGCTGCATTCACCTCCATGGGCCTTCTACTATGTCATTGCTGCATTGTGAGTCATACCTGTGCTCGAGCCTCTGAGCAGCTAATAATGACGGTAGATCATCTTAATACAATGAATAGGTGAGTTTCCTACCTAGCTGTATGCCTGCACCATGATCTGATAGGGTGGTAGGATGGTTGCTTCAGTAACAATCCTTCACCGGATCGTGGATGCTGAGGAGAATGATATGTTTAGACAAGGAGCTCAATAGTAATCTTCACTGTTGCTGCTCGACTCACAAGCCTCCTATTGAATGTGGTTGATAGATGGTACATGCACAACCTTTGTGTAATATCCCTAGTCATGCAAACCTTCATACTGGATATAGTTCTTGTTCGATTCTGGAAATATCATATCATATCCCTCTTACGACCGTTAAAGTCATGGAACAACATGAAGATGAGTATCTATCCAATATTCTGGTATTGGAATTTGAGCATATAACAAAGAAAGGCGGGATGTGTGTGATAAAGGTTTCTTTTTCTGAAGCCTGGGTTGGTTTAATGGATCAAAGGTGTTGTGAAACACCACAGCTAGTGACAACAGAATGGGATATAAGAAGCCCTTCATTCTGTGGAAGATCACTGCTACCTGCAATATACTCAACCATTCTCTAATTTAATCTACAACACATCATGCATCTATAGTAGTTTAACACCATCTTTGCTCTCAGACCATGTTGACGAATGGATCTCCACCGAAGCCAGCGAATATGGCTCTACGGGGTGGTCAATATGGCTCGCAATAGCGCCGTGACATCAATTCAGGATTCTCAGATAATGGCGCATGACGTGCCAATGGCAAAGTCAGTCGATCTGGGAAGCACAGCAATCAATATCATCCGCCGCATGAGTATGGTTAACCTCCTTCACAGCAGCCATTTCCAGGCACTCCGTAGTTTTATCACGATTCTCCATTCAACATGACACACAAAAGTTCGCAACCAACCACCAGCGTAAGCCAACAATATCCAAGTTCGGGCCACTGTGGCAAGGATATGACCTTCCCCAAGGTGGTTATGGCGAGTCTCAAATCATTCCCTAGCAGCAGTGCCCAGGGCAAGGGCCGTCATCTCTAGCTGCCCTGAGAGTGCCTCCAGGACTGCAGGGAAACAATCCAGTTAATTGGCCAATATCTTCCAGCTGTACTCATCCACCTGGATCTCCTTCTGGTGCACATGGGAGACCTTCCATTAGCCTGCCAACGAAACGATTCCTGCTGCCTGTGGAACTGCGGTAAACAGATGTCGCAAGGATTGCAGACTTGCCCGTATTCCCAGAGATTTCGTACGATGATTATGATGCAGGTTACGATTATAATGCAGATGATAAGAGCGACGATTCGTCGGACTTGGGTGGTGCAGAGGGTAAACCCACAGTCAGCCTGAAGCAAACCGATTTCTCCTTGAAGCAATTGGCCAAAAGGATTGGGCAGTCCAACTATAGTGTGTGCAACAAGCGGAAAAATGGATGTGTGGCTGGGTTTCTCAAGAAAAAGCATCAGTCCATTATCCTGGGGCGGAACTGATTGAAACAGCATACAGATGGACCCCTGCACTGGGAGATGGCGGTTGCAGATTTTTTTGGAGACATTTGAGAGCTGGGTGCCGTTGGGTAAGATTGATACTGCGAAATGGATTTGTCGCCAGCGGGTGGGGATGTGTTTGAACAAAGGTGCAAGCGAAATTTGGGAGTGTAGAAAAAAGGAAAGGCAAGGCAAGAAGCGACCGGCGACGGAATTGGGAGAGTGCGCGAGCAAACAGGCAAAATGTAAGCTTCCACAGTTTCCAAATACAACATTCATGGTTGTGATTCGCCGGGTGTTGAATGGCAACCGTATGGTTCTATCCCCAAACTGACTTCAACCCTCGTATACAGATGTGAGGCACTGGGAGTAGCTGATTGAGTTCATCCACCAAAACAGACACCCAAAAGAGTCATACATTAAAACATTGAGATTCAACTGCATCTTGGAGCAGGACAAATTGGATGAAGAGTATGTGGGATTATATATACACAGACGAATGATAATGGACCCCATATATGGGTAGATTTTGTACAACTGTTGGAGTTCAAATGTTTTCAAGTTGAAATTTGGATACAATCCGAAAATATTTTTGATCGAAAGGAAGCGAGTTACTCGGAAGGACTGTGCCGAGCATGTAATTAGACCAGCGAAGGTAATCCCAGGTAGCCATATTAAGGCTAGATATGTGCAACTGCTAATTATTATACATAGACATTAGAAGGTTCTAATGAGGGTGGAAGATAGGAGGGAGAGGAGGATGGTGGGCAAGAGAATGATACTTGTATTAATGTAAGTTCTGATTGAAAGAATAGAAATGATTGTATTGCATCCATACATATTCGTTCCAATGGTTGCATGTCTGTGACATACCTAACCTTGTAATTAGTTTCAGAAGCACCAGAATATGAACCCATCTGCGCGGCTTACATCAGAGCAACTGAAAGAGATCATTAAGGATGAAAAGAACACAGAAAACGGTGTATAGGAGGATCAGGAGGAAGTGGAAGATGACGAGGAGGTCCTTGATCCAGAAAATACCAGCTCAGTATTGAACACGGTTCTGAGTACAATGAACAACAAATTTGAATACGAGTTTCTTGATGAGCCAGTCAGGCTGCTGAATGCCCATCCTATTTGTCATTCAACAGATAACCGTGTTCCAGGCCATAAGAATTCATTTCGAGGCCTGCCCAGAACTAAGTTTCTGGCGCACCAGGTTCGGGCCATCTGGTTCATCGTGAGGAGGTGGGTTTGGGATGCTGACAAGGTGGGAGCACTGGTGGCGGATGAAATTGGTCTTCGAAAGAATTTCACTTCGGTTGCACTGGCAATGATTTGGAAATCAGAGACTGAGATAGATGTAATGGGGTTGCCACTGTCCATTTTATGGGGGATTACCCTTAAAGAGTGGGTGATTTTGGCTCAAAACAACTTTCCTGGCATTGTGAGTGAAGAACGGCAGGGGTTTCCACTCCAGGGATACAATTCTGTGCCCCACCGCCTGTTGGATATCCAGACTACACCACCTCACAGGTATCCCTCACTGGTATCAGCCCTTGAACGAATCCTGGTGGCAACAACGCACAGAGTTGCAGAAACCTTCATGACTGTTATTGACAAGATGAAATTTTCAACAGAATTCAATCTGGTCAGCTTATTGCACACCGAGAATGCAAATCTCATCCACAAGGCTCTGAATAACAGTATTGTTGAGACATAAAAACCGATGGAATATCCACGTTGTGTCGTATGGTACCGGAACATCCAGAGTGAAACCCTCAAGTAACGGCCAACTCTCCTACTGTGCATGGAGTTTTGGGATTTTGGATGAGTCCCATCAGTAAAAGACTAAGAACAGTGTGGGCTGGCAAATTGCGATGAATGCGAAAATTGGATTCAAACTTCATGTCACAGCCACACAAGGATTCCATTCACTCTATGACTGGTGTTATCAGACGATGTGGCTGTTTTCAGGTGTGCCTGACGATCCAGAGGATGATACTGTGATGGAAAGCATGGTGCAGATGCAATGTCTTCAACATTTAAGCGTTTGATGTACGATATCTGGACAGCAGACGAAGAAGCTCAACAGGATGCGGCTCACCGTCTGATACAGATCGCAAAGCCTTGGACGATAAGAAGGTGATTGGAATCAAAACTTGCCCATGGAAAACCACTACTGCTGATACTGAAGGAGAATGCACACCTCATTGATCTTTAGTGGACTGAGAATGAGCAAGCAAAAAGGATGGCCGTGGTGGAGAGATACACTTCACGTGGTGCTTCAGAAGCATGAAGGGTTCATTGATAGCGGCTTGCATGTTTTTCGTTTGTGTTGAGAGACACAGAGGATTCCAATGACATTTCTGGACAATGGTACGATAAAGGGGCACTCAATACTTGGGTGGATTCACCAGTTTTCTGATGGCTTGGTGAGACCGTTCTGCCAATGTTTGTCAATGAACATGTAGAGTATCTCGAACCTGACCAAGATGACCCATTCAGAGAGGCACTCCTTCCGAAATATGAGAGACATGATAATGCTCTCCCCATTGCACCTCCTCCACAAAATGCGGTGTTATTTTGTCTTCTTCCTGTCCAAGTTTATAATTTGCAGTGGTGGCTAATCAAGTATTTTGCGGATCATGGGGATATATTCCACATGTATGCAGACATGGGCAATGATGAACACACAGAAATGCAGCTCAAATACAAAGATTCACCCAATCCCTCTGTATTCGTAACGACACCGCAAGTGGGCGGGACTGGCCTAAATCTTACTGCAGAAACCATGTGGGAATAACTCAGAAGTTCTGGGTATTGAATGAGCAGCAGCAGGCATTTGCATGAGTTGTCCAGTTAGGGCAAAACAGAGTACCACCCACGTGGTTACTAAATACGGGTCCTGGCGGCTATGATAACCCTGCAAGTGATCTCCATCAATACTCTGGAGTGGCCCAACTGAGAGTCCTGCAAAGCATGATGAGTAGAAAGAACATCCCGACCTCAATGATTTACCGGATTCTGGAGTCTTGTGAGGACAATAGGAAGTGGCTGACGGAGAATGGATACACCTTTTAGTCAGATGAGCTGTCATCTTACATTGTTAAGAATGCTTTATCAAGGTATCCCTCTTTAGACATTCAACCAACATAATCTTCTTAACAGATACCAAATAGTCAAAAAGGTCATTTGCAAGGCACACTATACTGTATATATCAATCCTGTCTCTCTGTCATTTTAACGCAAATCACAGTTCTGATGTTGCTGTTGTGGTGTCTGTAACCAGATATTGCACAAGTGGGATTGCAGTGGCGTTCTTGATCATTACTATTAGATTTCATTGGTGTTCTTGAGTGATACTATTAATGACTAATAAGAGATGAAGTTAATTGATAAGAGAAATTACCAGTTCCTGCTCTGGCTTATGACAGGATAAATAGCCTGAGTGGAATTTTGAGTATCATGCAGTGAACGGCTTCGAATCATTCATCAGTAGTGATTTTGAGGTGCCCCGGAAACCTATGGCCATGAATACATTTTGAAGTTAGAAGTGTAAACAAAGCTCAATTCAACCACTTTCAGGTGCACCGGAGGATCCTGGCCAGAGGACATGAGTTATGTTTAGATAGATCGTGCGCTGCAGATTTGGCCATCCAATTTGGCAATCAGGTAAGTCATGGCAATATTGAATAGCTGGTCAGAATATGAGACACTGGCCGGCTGATTCGGGGCAAACCCGAAGCTTCTTGTGCCATATCATTGAAGTTTAGGCGCACCGGAGAATTATTGGCATATGTTTTGAGTCGTGGTACGACAGATCCAGCACCGCTTATTTGCAAATCAATTTTGGCGATGAGACTGTCTAGGCAATATTGAGTACTTGTGTCAGAATTTGATACACGGCTTGCTTATTCGTGGCAATACCACATCCATTGCTGCCATATGATCAAAGATTAGGTGAACCGGACAGTCCTGGGCATATATCGTCATGACCGTTACTGCATAATTGCCAATCCCATTTAGCAATCCACACAGTCTATGCGATTATTGAGTTCCTGTGTCAGATTATGAGACATGGGCTCACTTATTCATGGCAAAGCCGCAGGGTGTGCAAGAATATCATAGTCATTTGGGTACACCTCAGATTGGTATCACAGACCATCGGAGACTGAGACACGGCACGGGTATTCGTGGCAAAGCTGCGCTTTTCGCTGGTGCTGGGTATGTCCTGGCCATTGATTTCAAGTTCAGGCACAACTGAGATGTGCAATCCAGTCCAGAATGACATTGTTGGATTTCTATGAGGCCAACTTTGGCAAGCTGCAACTCATTATGAATGTCTCATTCCAGGTCAGGCACGCATCAACTGTGACAATACACCTCTGAAGCAGATGTACCCCTCTTCATAGTGCACTTTTACTGTCAGTTCTTGAGACACTGCACATCCAGGTGCAGGCGGCACATCCCACTCGCCTTCTGCTAATAGATCAATCTATGCTTGATCGGTCTGTACAGGCCGCCACTAAAATGTTTCATATTGTTAGCACAGTATCAACTGTCCACTGGAGGAAGGTAGCTCTGCAGAACTAAACCATACATGCATAGACCTAGCCAATTATCAATCTCACTTAACTTGATATTGCCTAAGTAGTATGTTTGGATCTCTACTTCAAGATCCTAAAAGAGCTTCTGCATTATAGAACTCCATCAAAAGAACTGAAACATGAGAGCGAGAATCTCCAAAGATAGAGTCTGCTCAGTGACTCTACATGATGGCCAGCAACTCCTGCTCACCCATGCACCACACTTACTCAAAGAGGCCTAGGTTCTGAATTCTTTGAATGCAGACTTCACTTGATTCTAACTAAATGTATGTTTGGGCCACCAAAACGGGTATCTGAAAATGGATTATGTGAGCAGATATCCATCATGAGAGAAGTTTAAAGAGAGCGACTCTTGAAAGCTGAAGTGAAGAAAAGACAACTTCGCAGATTGCAATTAACTGTCAGAGTATTGGGAAACTGCAATCCCCAGCGACTGAATCTAATTGTAACCATTTGATCTTCAGTGCACCTCAATTCCCCGGAACAGCTGGAATGCAATCATCATTCCTATGCCCGCTGGACAATGACTTCTCACTATGCATTTATACTATCGTAGCATATAGCTTTCAAACTCAACATTCATTTAAGTCTATATTTTAGTAGGGAGACTCCCAATGAATATGTGGTTAAACAGTGTGCAACTTACTCGATATTAGGCATACAATCAGTATGTGAGTGAGTATTTATGACCCATTTGTTAGCAATCTTGGCATCGACAAGTGCTTGAATCCATAATATTACCCCTGAATCATTCATTGTACCTTATCATATTTCCTCTAGGCCTGTATCTCTACACATGTATCTCTCCTTCATATACCAAATTCTCTCCCTCCTCCATTGACTACAACATTGTTGTACAGGATATTCTGCAGACATGGCCCAGCGGAACACATGAAAGGGACATTATGCTTATGATTTTGCATTATCAAGCACAAACTAAGCTGCAGCATCCTGATACAATTCACAAACGTGAATATACATGTGTCCTTCAAGTAGAGATACCACATACGGAGATTCATAATTCTCCTCAATCGAGATCAAACTCAGTATGACCCCTTGCAACTCAGCTGTCACTCATTGAGCTCTGCAGATTCTCAATACTGTACCAAATCTGTGCCATGCGGTTACGTCAAATGCTCGAGCATTCACGCATAGTTACTCTGTATAGAGGAGTTATATGTAGAGGCACATGTTTTCATTCCAGTTCTCAGTGCTCCACTTGACCAGCACCAAGTGTTAGTGAATGTCGCAAGTTCTCTTCAGGTGCATCTCGTTTCGGTGCGTCTCGTTTAGGTGAGTCTGGTTGTATTCTATGTGGATTGGCTGTAGCTAACCACCAATTCTTGCATCCATACAGAGTGTTGTTGATAGGAGAGTTGCTAACATTCGGCATTAGGAATCCATCCATTGTGGCACACCTGACCATGAATCCATCCATTCTGGTGCACCTGACAACTAGATGAATCGCAACACTGGACTGCTGTCCTCGATATAAATCTGACCCATTGACGTCATCTCCCCTGAAACCTTCAAGGCATGCCTTGAATTGCATCAACCTCGACTCTGTGGAACTTCCTGCTTCATTTATTCTGTTATTCTATTGTGCTTAATCTTGTATTAACTGCGTATACACTCTGTCCGACATTCCCCAACTGTCTATCTTCATTGCTGCAAATGGAAACTATACCCAGCCAGGTGAGGCATCACAATTCACAGAAGAATCAAGAAGCACAACTTGAGAGCGCACTCGCATTGAACAAAACAGAAAATCTTCATTTCCGATTAAATGATTGCCTGCCAACTATCTGCCTTTGGACATCATATTGCAAATGACTAATATCTGTAACTTTATTCATGAAGCAGGATGATGATACCGATCAGGTCATCGGTGATGGCCATAGTGAGGGCGAAAGTGAGGACACTAAAGAGTCCACGGTAGAAGCTGACATCAAAGAAGACGAATTCCATCACCAGCAGAAGGTTCTTCTTCTAGGCCAGGTGCTCTGGGAGAAGTCATTACGAACTCCAAGGTTTCCATTGCCAATGTAACGTAGCGATGCCGATACTGTTATTGCATGCCCTCTGCTTTCAAATTGCCGAAAACCACCTGGGTCAATGCCACCAGCACTGCTCAAACACTAATAGTCAGCCCTACTGAACAAATTATCCGAGTCTGACCATGCACCATCCACGCAGGGGCTGCCACAACCAGTGTCTAGTTGCGTCCAGAATGCTCCACAATGCAAGGCCAGTGCAGATCAGAACATTGCTCAACACTGAAAGGGAACTTTTGAGGTAGCGAAAAGGTTCATGGAAGCAATTGTATTCATGCTGACTCCTTGGCCAATATTATCTGATGACATGTACTCGATGGTTGAAGAAGGTTGGAAACTTGCCATTGAAGCTCAGGATTGTCAGCAGGCATTAGCAGGTGCTCCTGCAGGTACGCCATCGGTGTGTCAAGTGCCCAGCTGTCCAACTCTCCAAATTGATCCGCAAACACGATGAGCCGTAAATCTTAGATTCTGTTTCATGCTCTTCTATCAGATTTACGATATTGACTATGCCCTAAATTGTACATTGTTGACACTGATGATAAGTAGCATTCGAAGACAAATGGCAGATGGGGTACAGTGAACTGTTGTCCGTAGTTAGCAGTTGGATTTGCGCTCTGAGACTGAGGTTCATATTCAAGTTAAGGAGCTCCTGTTTGACGATACATATCTCTCGAAGGACATTGACGATATGAAATCATGGTTCATGTGAATGGAACTGCTTGATCTCATTTACCATCAATTTTTCTTCACAGCCAATAGCTTGGGGTGCCAGCCAATGAAATCCCAGTATTTCAAACATCCCGCTCCACAGACTTTAGCTCTGGTAGCCGCAGCTATTCATTGTGCACTGTCTGAATATGCCAGTGCAAAGAAGGCTACAGTTATGAGTTCTCAAGATGAATATCAAGGTACATTTTGTCTATCCCCTATGATAAATTGTACTACCTAAGCCACTGCTCTCATCAATCACACATTAGTGGGCTGCTTGAAACCGCCCCACCCCTCCCACCACCATGCGGTGCACCTCCATCAGGATAGGTGCTCCTCAATCCTCCACAGCGCTTTTCAGCCCAGATTCGCTCTCCTCGATATTATTCGGCAGTGAATACCTCCTCTTTCGGTGCTCGTCCGCTGGGATAGGTACTCCATAATCCCCTCTCTCTTGATTTAGCGCTTCTATATTTCATTCCGCACTCTATACTATCATTTCCACACTCCTCATCCTGGGATGGATGCTCACCAATTCCCACCGGCACTCCTCGGTCTGGGTTGTCACTCACATATTGGTTTCCATACTCCATACCCACCCTCCCAGTTTTCGGCACTCCTCCGCTGGGAGAGCACTCTCCAATCCCCATTGGTGCTTCTCTGCCTAGATTGGGTGCTCCACTGCCAGTATCGGCGCTTCTTGATTTTATTACGCACTCCTGAACCCCCCCTTCTATTCGGCACTCCTCCGCTAGTTTGGACTCTCCTCAATCCTCATCCGCTCTCCACAGCATAGATTTGGCACTCTTCTTTTTCATTCTGCGCTCCTGCAACACAGCAGTTTCCATCTGGCGCTTCTCTTGTCTCTTGTAGCTGGTCCCCTTTTCATCCAACTATATCATATAGCCTTTCAAACCCCAATTTAGATTTGCAGCTAGCTAGCATCTCGATACACATTGGTTAGATATCACAAATTCAGCCACACAACATTGGTATTCAATTTTAACCACTCGCCAGGTACAAATAATCAGTAAATACAAGGAGCGTCTCCAGCTTAATTGTGCCATTGATGAATTTTTTGTTTCCACTTTTGTTTTCCCTGATGAGATGGGAGAAGTAGTGCATGACATTGACACCTTGTTTGATTGATATCATTTGACTGTTTAGTCGGGTTATTATTTCGGTTTACCTGTGTTTATGTTTCAATTACTTGCCTTTTTCTTTCGTACCATAATGTAGAAAGGCAACAAATATGGTGTTGAAGAAGATGGTAGCTAGTATGATTCAGTATTGATAATGAACAATATTCAATGCATCATATTCGCCATTGAGGGAAATCAGTTGCTTGTGGACATCCAGAGAGTCTCAGATAATGCCTGCAGTCCTCCAAATGAATATTTATACGAACCCAGACATCTCTTAGAGTTTGTTTGTGATTTCCGCATTGGTTCTGGAACACTTCCAGGTGCACCCAATGTTCTCTTAGATGCTCTGATGTGTTCCTAAACTTATCACATTCGCTCCTATTGTACCTCTGTACCAGTCATCAGAGATCCCAGACACTCCTGGATCTGTCATCAGAGATCCCAGTTACTCTGAAGGCCGACTGGAATGAGCTTGTAGGTTCTGATACTCTCTTGAAATTGACGCTTCTAAGTTTATACTCCACATCCTCTCAGACACTCCTGGAGTGTTCCAGAGACTGAAATACGTTTTGGTGATGGCAGCAACCACAAGACGAGTTCACACTAAAGCTATGAACAGTCTGAATGGATATCACATGGTGCTATCTGTATATTCACACGATGTCTGCATACTGTATGGCATGATGGTCAAGGGAGGCATAGTGGAGCAATCGCGGCGTAATCATAGAGTTTTGGAAGTCCCTGAGGAGTATGGTACCATATACAGTAGGGTTATGGTACCATGGTCACACAGTTGCAGTAGTCCACAAGAGCTATGGCACAATTTTCACTAGAGCTATGGTATATGAGTCACAGAGTTGCAGTAGTCTACATGAGCTATGGCACGATATCCTGCAGAGCAGTGGCACAATTGTCATAAATATCTAGTGGCTGAAATGGAGCTACTGCACAATCAAATTCACATCCAAGTATATGCATTTAATAACAAATCATGTTTTTTTAGCATGGCATTAAGTCCGTCAGCCACACCATCAATCGACAGTCCAAAACCAATGTCCCTTCCCACGCCAAACTGTAACCCCACAATGTCAACCTATGATCAGTTCGATAACGGAAGCTACCAATACAGTTCGCTGGAATCTTCCCGGTAATTGTACCCCGGATGCTCTCTAATTCACTGTTTCGTAGTTGGCACATGACGCATGACCTTTGGTATATTATCTTTCTGAACAGACAATTACCATCATTCGAAATCCTCCAGATGTGCCTCACCTCTGTCATGTCAAATGTTTGCTTCGTATTGCTATGGTCTTCCTTCCATGCCAGGAATACTATGAGTTTTAGAAGGCTTATATGCTGAACACTATTGCCGATTGGTCTTTTGATGTCTGGAATCTGATGTCTAATTAATCCCATGGTGATTCCAGATGATGCTGGCATCGTATATGCATTAGAATACATTCCCTAATGGTTCATGTGTATTGCTGCGATGGCCAGTCACTATGCATCATCCATCGCAAAAATCTCTCACCACCAGCATTTACAAATTTGTATCGCAGTGCTTGTACAGTCTAGCCAGCTGCAATATCGATGTGGAGGTACCGCTGGAGAGCTGTTGTCATTCGGCAGACATACCCAGGTGACACTGGCACCAAAAACCAAAATCTTGAATATGTTGGGATTTGATTGCTTTGCAAAAACAGTGGTAAATGCTGGCAGCCATATAGCTGCTAATGTATGGCTCCTTATGGGTCTGAAGATAAGTATCAGCATTATTCCTGTCAGGGGACATAGGATACCTGTATCCACATCTGTCATGTCAAAGATACCTTGTTTGTTGTCGAGTAGCCAGTGGTCCTTGCCTATTCTATTTCGGAACTCTATCTCCATGAGTTGGTTAATCTTAATCTGCTTTATAGCAATCTGCAAGATTGTTGTGCTTTGCACCTAATAAGGAAATCCTCTAATCTGTTGCTGGTGGTTAACATTAGTATCAAAGACAGTCAAGGGGACTTGCATTGGCCATGAATTCAACTGCTGGTTGTTTGGGGACACTGTCATCAAGTTTCCACAATCCACTGGCCGTTATCCAGACTGTGGCAGCAATCTACTCAACATTGTCTAGGATAGGTAATTGAATAATGACTTCCACCTGATGGTGATGAAAGCTTGTTCAGCAAATGCTATAACCCTTGGATCCTTCACCAGGTGGATATCTGTCGACCTCTATCCAGGTGTAGTGTCTTTGTACTTCTGATGTTTGGAAACAGTATTGGCTGCAGCACATTCCTCCTGGAAGCTTCTGGGGCTTGAATTGAAAATAATGGTCACCAAGGCCCATTTGTTAGAACTCTCAATTTCCTGGGAAATAACCAGACCTCATGCCGGCGTTGCGAGGGGATTATCCACCTGTGGCAATACCGAGATTGAGGCCGACTAGTGTCCCATGGCTGCGATTGTTAAGCTTTTCTTAGGTGGATTTCAAGCAGTATTCAATAAGAATCTGGTTGCTGCTTTCAACTCTGGAAGCTTTTTAGGGCCACTGAAAATGTCACAGAGAGGATTATCATTCGTATCATCGGAATCATCCAGTACCTCTGAGAGTTTGTGATCTGTGAGTTTGACATCTGGTGGATTCTATACCACATTGCCATGGCACCCAAGTGACTGAGTATAAGCTTCATCGCACCTGTGATGAGGACTTGGACACAGTGCATAGGATTTTAGTGTACTCATGTTTGCCTCAGGAAGAAGGGATCTCTTCTTGTTTCTTTCTATTCTCCATCTCCTGGAGAAGTCTTGTAGATCGGCTGGTGGCTCTGGATGTGACAACTGCATTGCTCCTGGGACTCTGAGGGTTTCTTCTTGTCTTTTCAAAACCAATGGATAAGGTGTATTGAACTAATCACAGAATATATAGAAGGAAGAACGGAGAGTGTTCCACGGAGTTGGCTCATTTTAGTATATATCTCAAGTTCTGGTCCGGACTTTCCACATACATCACTGATTTTCAATCAACGTTTGCATGATAAAGATTTTGATTAGAATCTCTATAGTCTACATTCTAGTATGCGAATATTTAAATCGCTGTGACCTCAATTCTGCTGGATGAAGATTTTGATCTTAGTCTCTGGTACTGAAGTTCTACTACGTGAACACATTGATATCTGTAACTGTAATGCTACTGGATGGAGATTATGATGTAGATCTTTATAACCAAAATTCTAATTTCCATAACTTTGTTCTTGCTAGGCAAAGACATTCATCCAAATCATCGTAACTCTCTTCCTGCTGGAGAAAGATTTTGATACAGGTTGCCATATCTCAAAACCCGTATGGCGAATACTCAGATATCATTGAATTTGTTCCTGTGGGAGAAACTGTTCAATCCAGATCACCATAATGCAAGTTATGCTAGACAGGTTTGATCGACATCTCCATATGGGTATTTCCACCAGATCATCCTCAGAGGCCACTGTTAGTGATGTGCAACCAGTGGATAACAAAAGGATAAAATTGATACAGGAGAAAGTCAATATACAGATAGGGTAAGAATATCCACGTGATGCATCTAAACAACAATAACCATGCACACAATACAAGCAACCACTGGAATACCATCCAAATAACAGATGACCAGCCTCAAGATCCATGACCAGCAGAAAAACAAAACAAAAACACATGAAATACCTTATAGAGAAAATTAACAGCAGCCCTTCAAGTTACACAATCAGTTGAAAATTTTACCATAACCCGCAGAAAACCATGCAATAACATTAATTTCATAGCTACATAAACCAATTTGAAACCCCACAGTCTACACGACATGCTAGAGACGGTTCATCAACCTCGTGAATGCTGATCACTGCAGTCAGTGAAAGACCCACCGAACTGAGCCCTGAAGCCAATGTTCATCTGAATTGCCCCGAGCTTACGGCAACAGAAGGAGGGCTGGATTAGGGATATCTTTGTTACAGGTTAGTTGGAGTCAAGTTGAGACTTGATTATCCAGCTCAACAAAGACCATTCTCGCCCAAAGAATGGAGTTTGGAATCCAACAGACCTTTGATAATAGTGCGATGAATCCGGCACATGGCCGACTCAGTAGACTTGTGAGACCTAGTTGATGTTGAGTAGATCATCAGATGGCTGTGGGTTAGTGCTGGCAGCTACTATAATGGGTATGTGTCATCGTAGATACAGATTGAATGAATCAATCGTCTCGACAGGTTTGACACAACAGCTTATGAGCCCTAGCCCAACCACGATCCCGATACCAGGTTAAACAACTATCAAGCAGAGAGAACGGTCGAATTGCAAACCTTGATATTAGCGAGGCCACAGTGTCGCAGATGTGTAGCACACATATCCAGGATCCAGACACCCTATGGACTAAGGACAACCATTGAATATCACAAACAATGCATCCTGTCAACAAAATCTCACTTAACTGCATTGAGAGCTGCGACGGTAGCGATGGCTGTGATGGTGTTCATGCGTTCAATAGCTGCATTGATAATATCTACAGATATATAAGATTTCGGCAACCGAACAATATGTCCACAGCCTATTTTTGAGACGAGTATGGAGCGCAGTATGGCTGTAGTGTAAGATGTGTGCTGGTCAAAATCCGCATCATCAGGATGTATTTGAAGTGGTTTCGTAACAGGTCAACCAGTGGCCAGCCAAGCAGTTCAATATATGGTATGGTATTTGAATAGTCTATAAGAAGTGGGCAGATAATGGACTGCAGATACTTGGGAGATGTTGGCAGACACATGCAAAACCCACGGGGTGCACAGCAGTTAGTCTGCCAGAGAAATGCACTAGGTATGTCAATTGGGACAACAGACTCGAGGGACTGCCAGTGGCTATTGTGGCCATTGATCCATGAATACTGTAGACTCCACTACTGTGAGGACACGGAAGCATTACTAGAAGCTGTAGAGTATGTATCTTTACCCTAAACCATCCATGAGGACAACCCGATAAACACAACGAGGAGGCCACGTACTGGTATCTACGATCTACGGAAACTTAATTCCTACGGCTAGCTGAGATGGAAACCTCATCTATGGAGATGCGTGCTCAATTCAAAATGCTGCAAGGAAGAAGCATCTCCTCTTTGATCACCAAAACTGACAACGACACATGCCAACTGCACATGGTTTCGCCACATACCACCAGCAATCAGTCTTTGTATTTCAAAGGAAATCGACGACCATCATTTCCACTTCGTTTATAGAGCAGAAGTCAATATAGCCACAAAGAAGACTCTCCAGTTTCGACACCAACAGACACACATTTGCTTTCCCCCACACACACTCGAATACTCAAGCATCTGCTACCGTACAACAGGGTATGGCAACTGTAGCTTAACCAGAAAAGACCATCAACACCTCAACTTCGAGTGTTGAGTGGAAGATCAAGACAATCGAAATCAGTCCGGAAGCCACACACAAACGTCCTAGACTCTCCAGTCTGCTGCACCAGTGCTTCTGAGTACTTGCAGATGCTCCTAGGCCCCGGTGGAGCTAAGCATAGTGCTCTCGGACTCTACAAAAGCATTAACAAGTGCTCTTCAATGCACCAGGAGTTATGGGGGTGCATTCAGGATGCTCCGTCCAGGATAATCAAATTTTGGAGCAGCTGTGACCGCTGGGCAGGTCTGCAGGAGACATCGACAGCGGCTGAGACCTCTGTTCAGCTCTGCAGGAGACTTGGTGCCATGCTCTCCCAGCAGTAGGTCTTCGGATTCCATAACCACAACGTATTTTGTTTATTATATTCATCTCTGCCTCAGTCACAAGATTTGCTACATTATAATATGGTATGTATTATCTATCTAAGTGACTCTACATATATAAATATCATCAATCTGCATGCAGACAGTGATCGAACACATTCAGAGGAGTACGAAGATACGAGGATTACGGAGCTGGACTGATGTTGCTGAGCTTTCACAGATTCTCGGAATTTGTGTAGTTTCTCACACACTCTTGCCGAGCCTTCATAGATGCACACAATTTGTGTGGTTCCTCACGGCTGGGTGCCCCTCCATAACCTCTCACCCTCTGCCTACACTCTTCTCCAAGTGAGAACTGCTCTTTCTCACGGATTCCCATTAGATGGCATGAGGGCCCCGCCGTTTCCACACACCGCAATGATGGGAACTTTGATATGTACTTGGAGGCCATAGTCGAGCAAAATTGAAGATGGACTTGGAAGCCAAGATCAAGTGTGCTTGGAGATGAACTTGAATGCTGAGATTGAGGGAGTTTCAAGGAGCATTTGGAGGCCATGTTCATTTGAGATTGAAGGAGTATTTGAAGGCTGTCTATCTGTAGGTAGCTGATCATAAGGTACTTGATCGGGAGGCTTTCGATCTGGTGGAGGCAGATCGATAAGAAGTCAAGTCAGGGAGCGGAGACTGAATTCGTTGGTTATCTCGGAATTGTAGGAATGCAGAGAATTGAGTACACCAAGGTTGGCCGATGGATGAGAGGTGAGAGACTGGCTGGGACCAGAAGACAGTTGATCTTGAGATGATGAAGTACTTGGGATATGCCACACTTGGTGTAAAATTTTCATCATCGCATGGAGACATAGAGAGCAATGACTTAACTTCATGTTCTTGGGTGATGGTCGAGTTCAGAATGAAGAGATGAGAGGAGATGGGGGAAATCATCATGAGCAACTGGGACTTAGGAGAATATCGTCCGCGAGTCAATTGACCATCCCCAATATGGCAGGAAGGAGTTCTGATTCGAAATGTAACTACACCGATACAAGGTCTTCGTAATAAACTCAGGCATGTTGTAAACCTGATTTCTCATATCCGCTCGTATCCTCCACATCTCTGTCTTATTTGTCCACAGCTCTACGATCATCACAGAATACAATGTCATATCATCCCTCTCAATCTCTGAATGCCATAATCATGAGTTTACACCAACTACAGAATTCGCCAAGTAGAGCATACATCGAGTAAAGCATCCACCCACGATTGTTTGTCTTCGTTTCATTCTCATGATTACAAGTCGACCCCTGCATGTAGCTTAAACTTCCTGTGTGGCTCCCTACATCATCGACCGCCCTTATCCAGCTCTCCCTGAGACCTCAAAGGTCAAGTCATCCTGTCACATTGCCACATTTTCGAGTGAAATCACCGATGAATCGAGTCTCGGAGTCAGGAGTGCTGTCAATCGACCTTGTCCATGTACTCGTCCAATCTCACTCGAACACAATGTCCAATTGTATATCCAAACTCGCTCGATGACGGCATCGCAGTGCATCACTAAGTTTACTCGATCACGGCCTCCAACATTGGTCGATCACAGCCTTCAAGTTTGCACGATTATCACATTCGAAGTGGCTCTCCTGTTGTGACGAACCTGTCGAGACGATTGATTGATTGAGTCCAAGTGCATGATGACACGTAGCCTATATAGTGGCTGCCAGCCCTAACCCACAGCCACGTGATGACGTACTCTACAAAGACTCGGTCTAACACTCCTCCAGGGCGTTATCATGTCTGTCAAACACTAAGCCAATGACAACACAGAAAGAAAACAAACAGAACACAGAAGACAGAAGCCAAACCATGCCATGCCCTGAGCTCCTCCCAAACGACTTCCGCTCATGCCGTTAGAGTCGTCAATCCTGGGCCTACGCCTCAACTTGGTGGTTGATTGTGCTGTCGGCTTCAACTGTCTTGAATTCCAGTCAGCCGCTCCTCCGAAGGTGACACACAGTCCTGTTGTATCGTGATTGGTATTGCACTGAAGAACTGTATCGAAGGTACTGCTCCAACCAGCTTGAGTATCGTTGATTCTCGTACGCAGCCTCTCGGTCCCATTCATGGGTTGTGCTGTCGGTGTCGGTGTCGGTGTCAGATTTGGAGACGCTTCTCCGCGGCGATGTTGATTTCCGCTCGACAAACGAAGCGGAATACTGTCGTTTCCCTTTTTAAACACAAGTGCTCATAACCTGTTCTACGGTGGGGGATGCTCGAGTAGTCGAGTATGTGTTGGTGTTGGTGTTGGTGTCAGTGTCAGTGTTGGTGTTGGTGTTGGTGTTGGTGTTGGTGTTGGTGTTGGTGTCAGTGTCGGTGTCGAAATTGGAGACGCTTCTTCATAGCTGCAATTCAAATTGGAGACGCTTCTCCGTAGGTCGCTCTTCCTCGGCTAGCCCTAGGAAACTCATTCCCGTAGATCGTGGATCCCTGTACTCAGCCTCCCGGGTGGAGGAGGGGTTGTCGTCATTGAAGGTTTAGGGTGAAGGTACAATACACACTGTACAGCTAACAAAGCTTCCTCATGCTTACAGTAGAGGAGTCCACAGACTTCTTGGATTCATGGCCCAATTGCCACCGCTGGTCTCTCGAGGCTGTCGAATATCACATACCTAGCAAACTGTAGCGGACCAACCGCAGTGCTCCCCGGGGGTTTTGTGTGTGTTTGCGGACATCTCCCAAGTATCCACAGTCCATTACCCGTCCACTTCTCATAGACTATCCAAACCATACTGTATGTGGATCTGCTTAGCTGGCCACCGGTTGGCCTGTTCTCGAAATCGCTTCGAACATATTCCAATGATAACCCGAACTCATCCTGATGATGTTGATCCGAGTTCCTCCGAGGGTGTAGACCCGATATTGACCTGAACTCATCCTGATGATGCCGATGTTGACCCGAACTCCTCCGAGGGTGTTGATCCAAGCTCCTCCGAGGGTGTTGACACGATTTTGACCCAAACTCCTGCTAAACTGCTCTCTGTACTCATCCCGAACGTGTCCTTTCGACGTATCGTTCGGTTGCCGTAATCTCGTATACCCATAGAACTCATGACCGTGGCCATCGCAGCCATCGCGGCCATCGCAGCCATCGCGGCCATCGCAGCCATCGCAGCCATCAAAGCCCTCTAAGTGGTTCCGTGAGATTTCGTCAAGAAGAGGAATCTGAGTCCTTTGCATCGTGGAATTGTCGTCATGAGTCCGTAGGGTGTCCTGATCCGGGACCCAGCGGCCTCGCTCGTATGAAGGTTTGCGACTCGACTGTTATCGCTTGATAGTTGTCGAAATCGGTGTCCAGATCATGGTCGCACCCGGGCTCATAACCTGTTGTGACGAACCTGTTGAGGCGAATGATTGATTGAGTCTAAGTCTAAGATGACACGTAGCCTATATGGTGGCTGCCAGCCCTAACCCACAGCCACGTGATGACGTACTCTACCAAGACTGGGTCTCACATCTCCAAACTTGCTTAACCACGGAATCCAAGTTCGCACGATTGTGGCCTTCCAACAGCATCTCCAAACTCGTTCAATCATGCCCTCCAAGATTGCACCATCATGGCCTTCAAGTGCATCCCCAAACTCACTTGATCAAGGCCTTGCAGTGCTTCTCTCAACTCACTCATTCATGGCCTCCAAACTGACTCAAGTACCACCTCACCCATGCATCTCCCAACTGATTCAATCACCACCTCCATGTGCATCACTCAGTTCACTCAATGATCATCTTCAAGTGCACCTTGAATTGCTCTGAAGCACTGTCTGCGGCCAGTCCAGATATACCATCTGTAGATGGATAGCTATATACATACAAAGATACATAGATACATAGAGGAGAATACAAACTGAATATAGGAGTTTTACAAATCGTTGAACGATAAGTCATAGCTATAATTTCCAGACGCACCAGCCGCATTCACAAAGAAGATATTTTTTGCCATACTGGCCTACTGTGATTCAGTATGCTCCCAGACTTGTCACTGGCGCGCTCAATTGACCCTTATTGTGTCTCAGGAGGATCCACAAAATGCAACCATTTTATTATGCATGGTTTATTACTAATGGTGTATTGGTATCATTTCTATCATCTTCATGTACTTTCTCCATTATCACTACATTGTTCTCTAATAGTACATATAAACATATTCTTCAATATATACTCTGAAGTGTCTGCTAATAGTACAAAATAATACTCTTCAAAATCCCTTTTCTCTCGTCATGATTTGCAGGTTCGCTTAATTGGCTCCTCTCATCTGCAAACTAGGTGACAGCTGCATTACAACACAGCAGATAGTGTACTAACCAGTGGATGTTTACTCATTAGTCAGCAAATCTGGAATGAAATCATTATTGTACTAGCAAACATTGGGAGATGCATCAAGATTGAATTATTGAGCATTTGGAAGAGGAGTATGGATATACACATATCATGGTAGGCCACCTACAATTTGGGAGCAGTGGAAACCCTCATTACAAGTGGGTGGCAAAGGTAGCGTTCCCTGTGGAGGTGTCGTCGGTTCTGGTGGCGGCTGTCCAAGCTGGCATCTTGGAGATGCATATGAACTTATGCGCCTCCAGCTCATCTGTGGATTCTTTGCTGGGCCATTTTTGCAAGAAAGGGAGCTGTCCAGGTGATTTTCACAACCAATAGCCCAGTGCCATTCTGTCGCTACCTTTAAATTACTGTGCCAAGTGAACTGATGTCCCTGCTTCCACTGTTGCTCGATCTCAGGGCGAGGTGGATTGTTAGGCCGATTGAATTCCACTATTGTAGTACGTGAAAACCACCGTCACGCCATTTTGGGCTTATTCAGGACCAGGCACTAGTTGGAATGTTCTTGCTGTACCTGACTACCTTGACTTGCCATAGTAATTGACATGTTGAAAACCTACAAGAAGTAGGTTGCTGCATTTACATATGGGATTTGGCTATTACCTCTACCATACATGCTGCCATGTAATCTGATTATGCATTTAAAGTCTGTCTCGTCCACTCTCAGGGATGCAAATCACGAAATTGTTCTGCGCAAATGTGAGCACATGCAATATCATGATGTTGGATTTCATGGCATATGTAGACAGATGCCGTGGCTGCCAATAGGGGGTTCCAATCATGGCCATCTATTCACTGGTCATGTACCTTTCGATAGACATGTAATCTATACATCATCGTCAGGTGCCTGCTGTTTGGTTGTATCTAGATTGACACAGATTGTATGGCATTGGTGTTAGCAACGGTTCCAAACTGACACTTCTGGTGCGGATCCAGGTTAGAACCAAACCATTGACAAATTGGTAGTCCGGGTTGTCAATACACCTGAACAGCCAATTTGGGCATGGTTCGATGGAAATCTCCCAACCCATCTGAATGGGGTGGGTTGTCAGTGGGTCCATCTGTAGATTTATATAATGTTCTTGTTTGTGCTGTTGGATTGTTGTATATTATTAAAATTTGGTATTCGACAGCCAATAATCTTTTTTTGCATGTTTTGCAATCTGCGGTATTGATTTTTTAGAATATGTGTTGTTTCTGGTATATGTTGTATTTTTGGCAATAAAGGCAGTCAATAGTTCTGTTATGAGCTCATTTATCAGAGCACAGTGTTGATTACCCGATATGCAAGACCAAATATTGTTCAAGCTCCGTTGACACTCAGTTTCATGATGGGGTAATGTCTTTGTCATGCGCTGTTTGAAATGAAAACCCTGCCACAACATCGTCTATGAAATATTACCACATTGCGATACTCAGATTACCCAAGATCCAACACCAAAAATCATTGACACTCCATTGACGCTCAATCTCAGGATGGGACAGAGAGCATGTTGGTATTATTTTCATCTCGGAAGCCAGCGAAGACCTCAATTATGTGAGGCGGCAACCAATCACCACTTAGCTTACACAAGATGCACGGCCAAATATCGTTGACGCTCCATTGATGCTCATTTTCAGAATGGGGCAGGGACCATGTCATATACTCTTTTGCCAAGGAAGGCTGCCAGTACATTGGTTATGTATAGCAGCCACCCAGTTACTTTTCAATTACCGTACTTACAAGACTAACAATCGTTGACGCTCCGTTGACGCTCAGTTTCAGGATGATGCAGGGAGCCTCATTGTATGATTTTTGATTCTGAAGGCAGCCAATACCTCGTTGATGAATGGCTGCAACCAATCACCACTGAGGTTACCCAAAATGCACAGCCAAAAATCGTTGACGCTCCATTGACACTTAATTTCAGATTGGGGCAGTGACTGTGTTGTTTACTCTTTTCCCAACAAAGGCTGCCAGTATATTGGTTATGGATAGCACTGACCATGTCACCTTACAATTACTGTACTTACAAGACTAAAAATCGTTGACACTCCATTGACGCTCATTTTAATGTACAGTCTAGTCAAGATCTGCTGCCATTAATGATTGCACCCATAAATTATTGAACTGAGTGGTTGCCTTTCAGCCCAATAAGGACTTGGCCCTATGGCAGCGCCGAGTGCAGTAATATTCCAGCACTGGTTGCTCTCATCCGGTTAAAATTTGTATATCTTGCCAAATAATGCACTGCTACACCTTTGTTTATTAACCAATGTTCTCACGCACCTGCTCAGTATTCATCCCTAACAGTGCTTTAAATGCAATTCTTGGTCAAACTACATAATGAACTTCGAGATAATATATTGACGCATTCTGTCCAACTTGTTTTTGATCCCCTTATTCCTCCTCATTTCCATTATATTGACCGTTATCCATACCTTTTCAACCTTCTGTGTTGACCATCATGTAGGCCGAATTAATCAGGAAACATTTGGTGCGGCACACACAGTCTGGTGCTCCGGAGTTTCTGAATCCTCCCTGCTGTCGTCCGGTTCCATATCAGATCCATTGTCTGCCTTCCCGTCGTCTTCGCTGTGGTTTGGATTATCCATGTCCCCATTCCAGTTAAGCCAATTTTCGGTGTCTGAATTACTTTCAGGTGAAGTATCGTCATCACTTTCGGCAGGATGACAGTGGATTCATTTGATTCGGCGGACATTCAATACTTGAGTTTGTCCTCCCGGGAGGTCCTGTATTGATAAATATGGTGGCATAGGTGACTTTTCCGACAATTTAAATGCAGCCGCACCATCATGTTGAAAGCGTGACCAGGATGCTTTAACGATCTCTTCCGTATCTGAAATGTATCCTACGGCTGTCATTTGTTTATTTTGATTCCGCAATTGTTTCTGTGTGGCTCGTAGGTTTTGGCTACCCTGCCACATCAGCAAACCGTCATGGACCTTGGCCATGCAGCGCAACTTCTTTTCCGCCACCTCTCTCTTCATCTGTATGTCGTCATCAGTGCTAGTTGTATCCAATACTAGGTCGTCACCACCCAGTAATCCATTACTAGCATGAGCGAATTGCCTTACGATGACTTTTTCGTGAAGGGCGTCGCATCTGCTTTTTGACTGCGTCAACCCGATCACAGCTCGCCCAAGGGAAAGACTGGCCTCCACTCCAACACCGTGAGGTATGATAGAGAATATATCGCGTGCCACATTGGACAGATCAGCGTTCTTTGAGGGCGTTTCTTCTTGCTACCGCCACCAGTCAGTGATATCCGGTAACCAAAATGTACTTTCAATCCCCATTGGGTCAGAGTGGTAATCATTAAGATTTAGATTAATTTGCCCACAGTTCTGTGGTAATTTAGGAGGTGAATTCTAATAGAGCATTGTGGCTGTCAATAAGCGTGCTGCACGATCGCTTTGGCCGGATGTTGTTTCGGCCACAGTATTTGGTATTAAGTATTTATCATCATCACTGGACAAATCATATGGATCAAAAGATGATTGACCAGATCTAGAATACATTGTGGAGGAGATGAGATTGGTGTTCGGTATGTTTTTGGGTTTAATGACCGGCAAACATCTATGTTTAGTGCAGTATTCGTTCTCCACATACCTCAGAAAGGCCTCCTGGTATTGGGCAGTATAAGAAGTCTCATCTTCAGAATTAATATCCATTCCCACGTACAACTTCCTAAACCATCACAACTTCCGGAAACAATCAAGGATATGTGCCGAAATGAGAAGCATACCAGTTGTTGGAATAACTTCAGTATAACATTTGGACAGCTTCTGCTGCGCAAACTTCACAGCAAAGTATAAGGCATCCTTCCATTGTGTCTTCTTCTTGAAAAAGCTCGCATCACGCCATCCATGTGATCAAACATTTCATGGTAGACAGTGAGGATGTAATGCAGAGTAACGGTATGCAGTTTCAACATGTACAGGGTCCAGTACCGGAATGGCCATAAAACCTCGATGACATACTTGACAATTGTCCACTCATCCTGTGTTGTGAAGAGTGGCCAGTAATCACTGTATTTTGGGTTTTTGAGCCACTCGCGTGTGAATTCACGTAATCGGTAGGCGCGCTTGAGCAACTCCACTGTCGAATTGCAATGTGTCTCCACATCCATTATGGGTACTACAGTGATACGGACCTTGACCTTTTCACAGTCAATGTACTCGTTTGGACAACCAGGTGTCACTGTAATCAATACAGCAAGCATTCCCTGTTTTATGAAAGTCAGTTTCAGCAGTTTCAAAATAGGTTGAAACATGTACATTCTCAATGATCTTTGCTAAACCTGGTCTCATGGCGGACACCTTGTTGATTCTACCATTGCCCTCTTTTCGAAGTCTTTGACATTTCCGAATGTCTGTGCTTTGATTTTCTCCAAATTGCGGATTGCACTCATGGGCTTCCCAAGACTTGGTGCAGCCTTTTACACCCACAGTGCTCATGAATGCACCCAAAGCAAGCTGAATGACATGCGCCATGCAGGGTATGTGGTTCTCAATGTGGGCCACTCGATTCCGGAGGCCTCCAGGGTAGTTTGTAATTCGCGACTCATCAAGTACTTTGAGGAAGCATTATTGGTTGTTATTTCAAGTAAACGGCCGTCAGTCAGCTCAAAATGATCAGAACTTCCTTCAAATGTCCGGCTAGCCGTGCTCCCGTAAGTTGACCCTTGACCTGTAATCCTTAATGATGTTTCGAAATAGGAAAAGAATGGGCTATCAACCTTATCGAATGCCAGTTGTACTTCTTGCAAAGCCCAATTTCGATCCATATAATGGGCAATAACCGACATTATTGCTAATTTGTTCATAGATATCCATCCATTTAAAGCTAAACTAACTTTGTTTCTTGATGGCAATTGCTTCTTAATTGCATCCACTATCAGTGTGTATTCCCACTGGCAAATAATGCTCAGGTGCTGGTGGTGAGTAACACCAACTTGCTTCATAATGCATTGTATGAACGTCGCAGCTCAAGGTTCGATATGTTGTTCCATGGAATCTGAGCCGAAATGAATCCTAGCATGAGGTAGTGATTCCACAGGTCTTGGTGAAATTCGGCAGTTTGAAAGTACTTTGCTGCCAGTTTAGAGCGTTTTGTCTTTCAATTCAGTAAGTTAACTAAAAACCTAAATGGTAAATTTGAATTTTCTTTGCAAACTTACAATCGGAATACCTCGACCTCCTTGCCTCGTGAGTATGGTCAGAGCTGTTTCATTGACCATTGAACTGGTTAATTCGATTACTTCTGACACTGTTAATTCGTTTAACTTTGCAATGTGCACTTTTGCCAACAAGTGCTTGCCCATTGCACTGGTCCCATGTTTTGATGGATGGCGAAGAAGTTGATGACAAACGATACATATGATGCCAGGGCTGCCAGTCTCCTCAATTCTGCAGTGTAAATAGAATCGCCAAAAGGCCCATGTTTAGAATTTTTCCAAACAATAGGGTGCTTTGAGGCTACATTTAATGCAGCCCACCAAGCATCGAAGATGATTTATAAAGGAGGGTGGCTTACATCTCGAATAAAGACATGTTCATTTTTTGAAGATATCATAATCTCTAGCAACGAGGTATTTAGAGATTTTGTATCTGACATCGGGGTAGGAAATTGAATTTCTGGTAATTTGATCTGAATAACTGTAAAAGGATACATTATAGTCAGGTACAATGCTGGTTCTTAAATATTAACTTGAGAGCTACACGCAACAGAAAAGTCAGACCTGTGAGACATTGCATGCATATTTGTGAAGTTGAATACAAGGACATACAAAGACGAGGCAGTTGCAATATTATCAGTAGCATTTATGCCCTTAAAGGCAGCCAATAGTTCGATTATGGGTCCATGCCATGGCATTGCTGTCTGATTATCCAGGATACAAGCCCAAAAATTGTTGACACTCTGTTGATGCTCATTTTTAGGAGGTAGTAGTGATGTAGTTACTAGAATTTTTGGTTATAAAGGTGGCCAATATTGTGATTCTGGGTGTATGCTGTCCCTCAGCCCATGAATTATCCAAGATGGAAGACAAAAAATTGTTGATGCTCCATTGACGCTCATTTTTAGGACGTGGTAGCAATATCGTCGCTGGCATTTATGCTCATAAATGCGGCCGATACTGTGATTATAGCCTAATGCTTGCACATAACCCAGTAATTATTGAAGATGCAAGACCAGAAATCGGTGACGCTCCATTGATGCTCATTTCTAGAATGGGGCAACGAGCATATCGCTTGCCCTTTTAAGTCTGAAGCCGGCCAATAACTCCTCTTTGGATGAATGTGACTTTGGAACCCATTGATTGCCAAAAAGATCAGACTAAAATTGTTGACGCTCCGTTGACGCTCACATTAGAGACATACGAACTGTCATGCAGTGAGCAAATATTTTGCTTAACATTCATACTGTCATTATTGACAGCCAATATACTGTTTCTACATATAATTATTTGTATCCAGAAGCATCGAGGCCTCTCAGGTTCTGAGCCACCACTATTAACGTCATCAGTGCGATAAATGACATAGCTCCGTTGCGTTTTAGCGCTTTCAGCTGGTATGTTATGACATACAGATCCATCAATTAATTTTAGACATATAGAGCCCGACTTCCTGACCTTTCTTTTTCCAGCTTGTTTTCCTTGATTTCCATGACATACCAAAAGGAATTTTTAAAATCTCGACCATGTGCAGCAGTTCTGAGGGGAGAGTTATGCAGTGAGCTGCATACATTGATGCAGCATGACGGCTTCCATTCATCGGGGTTCAGACTGTGCACCGACCACTCATCCTATGACTCATATGACATCACTGAATTCAATTTTGTTAGTAAATTTTGACTCTATTTTAAGTTGTGCTTTCTAATGTAATCGCAACAGGCAAGTCGATACCAAGTGTGTGGGCCGCCTATCAACAAGATTTGGAGTCTACAACCTTCGCATGGCCCGTACGACCCTTGCACACACACTCATGAAATATCATGTCTCAAAATTTGGTCACTGAAATCAAGAAAAAGCTGACACATAGAAACGTTGATCCACAAATCACTCTTACAAGAGAACGGTCGTCAAAATTTACTATTGGGCTATCTATACCTCTGGCGATGAGGGAGCCATCACCATATCTTCATCCGTATCCGATTTCAATATGGTCATTTTCAAGCAATGCTTCATGCAGAGGTACAAACTCACGGGTTCAACAGGCTTTGCATCCTGAAGCCGTGTCGAATCGGCTGCCGTGTCGGATTAAAGAACCGGTATGAATTTGTGTGATTGTGGTTTCTCAGAACCCAGCCTCATTTGACTGCTTCCTGGTCGAGATGTCACTGCCGGCAGTGGCTCTTATCCGTGGTCAATATCAAGAGTCTGCATATGCTCCCCAAATGTTGTCGGAGGTGGTGTGGCTGCAGTTAGGTCTATTTGGGCCTTGAAAACCACCAGAATCTTCAATTCGGCAGTCCCATACTTCATATCTCTCTCACGGAACTAGTTGGCTGCGTCCCCACATCTCTGGTGGGTCAATTCGTCACGGGTCATCTGCTTCTGCCGAAAACTGTCCATGTGACGCTGTACTGTTTTGGTGATTGAGTCCATCACCCAGCCAGTTTCATCATCATCACTCAGCTTGCCGAGCTCTGTATCTTCTTCATCATCTTCCTCGTCTTCCCCACTCTGCTCATCGTCGCAACTTGCAAGATCACTTAAATGGTCTCCGATCGCATCCAATATTGCTTCCATCATTGTATCGGGCTTTCTTGAGCTCACCCCCGCGTTTTCAGCAGTTGTCGTATCTTGCAGGTCTTGCATAATCACCATCTCTGCGTCTTGAACTCGCTTCCTTGCTACAACGGTTTCTCTCTCCACATACTCCTCGATTCATTTCTCTTACTCTTTATTTGTTTCAAAGTGTGCTTCCTATCATATCCCCGCCCAAAGCATTTTTTTGGATCGTAAGCTCTGCAATGCTCCTGACGCTCGAACCCCTTCTGCCTCCAAGTAGCACTTGCCTTCATTCGGTTGATGACGTCGACATGTGGACTGTTTTGTCGATTTACCATATTTGCCCGCAGGAAGTGGAGAAAAGTTCTTTTTAGAAGCATTGTCCATAGTATCTTGTGTTGACCTTGTTGTTCGGCGAGATGTTGGATGTTGCAAGATATTGACCACATGGAGGCAAGCTGAGTCTTTTATGTCAAGGTTCATACGTTTGATCAACTCGAACAAAGCAAACTCGGCGTTTTGACCGTCATTTCATTCGGAACAGTAAAGCTGACCTTCCATCATGACTTGATAGTTAGTGTGTGTATCACGTAAGATCCCGGTGATGTGTTGAGATAATCATGACCAGACAACCATTCCGTCGAAGAATTTCCTTCCTATATCTATTAAACATGAGATATCAGCTACCGTTCAGTTCAATGGATCCGTGCAAACAAAGAAAGAAACAACATCGGACTGACTTACTGCAAATCGCGGAACCATTGGAATCACCTGTAACTTTCAGCTATATGAAGCAGAATATATCTTAAGTAGAACGTGCAAGTTGACTGTCATTCATTCCCTTGTGACTTGTAGCTTACTATATATTTCTCAGGACTTTCCACTTTTCGTTATCATCTTCCACACCTTTTCCACAACGGCAAGTCATGGTTCCATAAACACCTCAGCCCGGTGTTATTCAATCCGAATCGAGCAGTATGACGGGTGCTTCATCCAATGTGCCCCTGGCCGAGACACAGCAGCAATGCAAACACCAGTTAGTTCACCGGGACACTGCAATTGCAGCCACTGAAAATCTGGCCCAGGACGCACATTTAAAACAAGTATGTAAAACCGGACGCAGCAATAATAGGCAGCAACATGCAATCGGATGTGAGTAGCTCTATATTGACATAGAAGGTGGTCAACTAACAATATAATGTATAGCTGGTATATGTAAAGAGCTCTGTGACCAATTTATTGCTGACCACAATGACAAACTTCCATGGTCGACCAAGGCATTTGTTTGCATAATCAACAAAATTGAACATCATGATGTCGTCAGCTCTGGGATTGTCACAGATGAATTTCGTGATAAAGGTCCCCGGGAGTGGACAAAACAGGCTTCAAAGACCTTAGCGGTGGCTATAGAGTTGTATATGGTGGAGGTAATAGCCGAATCTTCCTTTTAGAAGCAGCAACTAATTTCTTGTAGGTTTTCAATATATCTGCTACTTTGGCGAGGCAAGGAGGTTGGGTACAGATAGAAGAGTCCGACATGCTCATTGCCTTGAATATGGCCAAAATGTCCAAAGGAGGGTTTTTGCGCGCCACAATAGAGGAAACCAAACAACTAATCAAGAAACCTCGCGCCGAAGCCTGAGAAGAGAAGAAGCGAGGAGTTGAGTTTCCTGGGCATAAAATGGTGAAGGATGCGATAAAAAGACATCTGGCAATCGTTTATAAAAATCAAATGGCCGGCTGCCTTTCATGCCAAAATGGCACAGCAAAGAATCCGCAGACAGGCTGCTGGCGCAAAGGCACCGGCGCACCTCCATCAGACCTGGCGGCATCTCTGCCCAGATAGCCACCTCTGCCCAGAACGCCACCTGCACCACCAGGTGACACTGACGGAAACAAATGTTATGAAAATGATGGTAAGCCATCCTGGTGTGTGTATATACATTCTCTGCTTCCAAACACTCAATTTTTCAATCATAATGCATATGCCAAGAATAGCAAGCTCGATACAGATTTTATTTCTGATTTGGTGAGTACACTATCTGCTGGATGGAAATACCGCTGAGAATGATTTCAAAGACGACGACAGCGTTTTGAACGAATCTGAGGGTGAAGACGACCATTGATTGAATGGAACGGGATTTTTGAGTCTTATCATTATCTACAATTAGCGAACACTTTAAAGTATATTTCAAAGAATATATTTATATGCACAATTGAAGAACAATGATTAAGGAAAACATACATGAAGAGGATAGAATGACTGCCAAAACACAGCTATTGATGTTCTATGCTAAAGTGAATGGTTGTACAATGCAGATACGCCTGTGGCAAAATGAGCGTCAACGGAACGTCAACGATTTTTCGTCCTGTAAGTCAGTTCATTCATATGTGAATTAGTTGTTCTTATCTATAATCATTGTGTTGGCCGCCTTTTAAGGCAAAAGAGAATGCTACACTCTCCCTTCCCCATCTTGACAATGAGCGTCAACCAAACGACAATGGTTTTTTGTCTTGAATCTTCGGTACTCTTGGTGGTAAATGATCGCAGACATCTATAAACAATGTTTTGGCAGCCTTTATATGGTGATAGGGAAGAGGTGGTCCCACAACAGCCTCCCGGACAATCATAACTTAATTCGTTTTCAATGCTGCAACTCAGTGACACTGAACGTCTTAGCCTATACAAACAGTCAAAACGCCATATATAGACATTAGCAGGCATCTTGCGCTTTGATTAATCATCATGCAAGGCCAACAATTGTTGACAGTCCATTAATGCTAATTTTCATGATTGGGGAGGGAGTGTGTCACTGTCTCTGTAGCCTTTATAGGCAGCCAATACTTCGCTTATGTATGACAAAGAATAAATCAATTTTCAATTACCTGACTGACAAGACTAAAAATAGTTGATGCTCCATTGATGCCCATTTTCAAGATCGGGCAGGAAGTGTGTCGCTGTCTCTTTGGCCTTTGAAGGCGGCCAATACTTCGCTTATGGATAACAAAGAACAGATCGCTTTTCAATTATCTGACTTACAAGACAAAAAATTGTTAACGCTCTGTTGACGCTCATTTTCGATATCGAGCAGGGAGCGTGTCGCAGTCTCTTTTGCTTTGAAATACGGCCAATACCTCATCTATGATCGTTTGCATCCAATCGACACCTAGATTACCCGTGATGAAAGAATAACAATTATTGATGCGCCATTGACTATAATGTTCAGGATGGGGCAGGGAGCGTGTCTCTCTTGTTTTTAGTCATAAAGGCGGCCAATTGATCTGAAAAGAATATTGGCGTAAGAAAGTTAATATTTTGCGATTTGCTGTAGGATAACTGAATGTGACCTTCAATAGAAAAACGCGAAACACATAACTGGAGATTGGAACCAATGGATCTAGCCAAACCTGGCAAAACCTGCGGGTTGACAGGTGGGAGTCCGGGTTTGGCCCTCCAGGATGCAGCGCGTTGGGTTTTTGGATGGTTCTAGAACTGAACTGAACTGTTTTTGCGGTCCGAACTGTGACCGCTGGAGGGTTACCCGGACTTGTTGCTCCCACTATATGGCATGCTGCATCTCTGTCTTGCTGCATCCTGGTTTATGGACAATAATTATATGTGTGTCCTGGGTCATATGTTTGTTAGCTTTATACGCAGTGCTGTTGTGGACTCACTGGTATCTCCATTCAGGTTGTGTATCAGCGGGTGGTGAACTGGATACAGTGCCCGTCCATTGGCTCGATTCTAATCCACTTATGTCTCACTGAGATGTTCCTGGAGCCATAATATACAGGTGTGGAGGAGGAATTGAAGACGATAACACAAGGTAATGAGAAGTCCTGAGGACTATATAGTTAGCTGCAAATCAATACGTAATTAGTAACAGCCAACTCGCACTGTGTACTTAAGATGAATTCACCTCCGTACAGCAGCAGGATGCAGGGGTTTTTGACTGTCCTGTGATTTGCCGTAAGTCAGTCTGATTGTGGATGTCTGTTTACACTGATCAATAGAAGTGAACAACACCCGAAATGTCCTGGTGGCAAAATGTACAATTAAAATTCTTCTGCGAGAAGGATGTATGGTAATGTTTATCTCAAGACATCCGTGGAATCTTATATAAAACAGATGGTACATATCAAGTCATGTGGTATGGTTAGCTTTAATATACCCAATGCAGTGACGGTGAAAATGCAGGTTTTGTTTTGTTCAAGTTGATTAAACATACAAACCTTGACATAAAAGACACAGCTTTTGTCAATGTGGCCCATATGTTGCAATATCCAATATCTCCCCAATTAACAATGTCAGCAGACAATACAACAATCAATGGTCTGAGAAAGATCCTTTTGCCACATCCGGTGGGCGAATCAGGCAAATCTGCAACGCACTCCATAGCACAACGTCATCAAGTGACCAAAGTCCATAGGGGGCTTTGAAGTAGACAGGGTTCAAGTCCTAGAGGTATTGTACAGGTGAAATACCTAAACAAAAGCATGCGGTGGAAAAAAATCGAGATATACACTGTTCAAGCAATGATGAGAACGAGAAATGGATCAAAGATTGTGGAGATACAGAAACCGCTGTGGTGAGGCAGCGAGTCAAGGACTCAGAGATAGCGATTAAGCAGACGCAGGAAGATATGAAAATGGCCAAATAGTGGAATTGACAACCAGAAAGCCCAAAAACCTATTTGAAGAAATATGGAATGCTGTCAGAGATAGTCTGAGGAATCTTGCAAGATCCAATGATAAGCAGGATGGGGTACACCAGAACAACAATGAAGAAAACAGAGAGCTGGGCAAGTTGAGCGAAGATGACAAACCCCACTGGGAGCTGGGTACAATCTTCAAGATGGTAGATCAGTTCATGGAGAGTGTTGTTCAAAAGGAAATAAAGCTTGAAGAATTGACACCATACAGATAGGGATATGTGGCCGACTACTTCGGTGAGAGAGATAGAAAGTATGGGATAGCGAGATTTAAGATTGCCGCAGTCCTTAAGTGGCAAACTGATGAAGATTCAGCTGCACCTGCACTGACAACATTGGGAGAGCTTATGGGGACTGTTGATATTGGCCTCAGAGAATTGCAAAGATTATAAGCAACTTTTCGATCTGGAGGTTGTCATGTCAGGATAGGTTCCAGTACATGAGACAATTACAAATCAGTGGGGTCTCTGCCGCCCGGCACAGCAACAGATTCATAACAAAAGAAGACAGTGATGCTGGTTGAAGAAGCGAGCCGTTACCGCTGCATATAGCCTGCTGAGAAAAATACCACGTAGAAATCAGATTCAGCGGAAGACATGGTGATGGCTCCTGCATCTCTGGAGATATACATACGGAAATTGCTGTTACACCATTGCAGTAGTCACGTTTGCCGGGTGACGAGATATCACCCGAAGATGATGTCTGATGGCGAAGGAATAAGGCTCATCATTTATCTGCCAGCACTATCGCCACACCAATGACCGACAGGCGCATGTCCCTCCACTACATCATTACCACCCACCCTCGTGTGTTGTCATAGCGGTAGTGGTATGTTAATACAATGTAAACACCCATCACAATATTCTCTACAGATGAAGATAATGAATGACACCAGCCATCTTCACATCTATATGAAGTATCTTGCGATTGGCATTAGTTATGGCAAGTTGGATAAGAACACTTGTGCACGATACGATGAAGGGCTGTTGAATGGTGCAATGAGGAAGATGGTCTGGAAGACAACAGTCCGATGGATACCAATCAGTCTGGAGATGTATATCATAAAGGTACTGTTGGTTAACAAATACTGGAGGATTGGAAGGATACCATTTGCTCGGAGGAAGTTCCAGCTGACTGGTTATCCCAACAAGGGGATTGGGGGACGAAGGGATGGTAGTAATTTGTCTAGAGAAAAGTGTAGTTAGAATTAGCAGTTAGAGTGCAGAGGAAAGAGGTATAAACACCTCTCGATTCACCGCTGGTATAGAGGACAACCTTCCCACAACGGAGAACAAGGCTTAAAAATATATTCGAATTGGAAACCTATTCTACATTGATTCAGTTCTGATTGCTTGCTGCGCATGAGTGAAGATTCGAAGTGAACCATCTGGTAGTTCGTGTATAAGTCAAAATATAAAGTCTGATAGCGAGATAAGATACAGGGATACATAGCAGGGATACTTTGAGTTGTGTGTATTTTCGAGTCGATCCTCCCACGTTATACTATACTGTTATATCAAATCTCAATCAGAAACTTTACCTCATGATATTCGAATTCCTCTTCATCATTTGTCACATCTTACTCTACCCACACATTATCCGCACTATCCAAGCATACATAAACACCCCTCCTACCGAAACCTTCGTTGATTACCCTGAATTCAACTTGTCTGACCGCTGGGAATCTCTGACGGAGGAAGAATACATTGAAGTTATTCTCGAAAATTGTTGCGAAGATACAGACTGCTCCGATTACGAACCAAAACCGTTTGATATCTTCAGGAATAAGGCAGACGATTACATTGGACATTGCTATCAGGCAGGAGGATAAACTAAACACTGCATAGTTCTCAAGCAGTAGACCATGGCTTCATCAGATGTACAGCGGTTAACAGTGGAGAGAAGAACTAATATCTTGGTACCCAGGGAAACAACTGGAAAAGCAGTGGAGCAATACCGGCCTATTACCAACGAGCAAGTCCCCATAATGGGAGTTGAGCTGTACAATCAATTAACCGCAGTCTTGGATTGAATGGAAGCTCTCATTTCAGAGTCCATATCAGAATCAGTCAATGTACAACAGGAAATGCCTCAGTTGGTGGATGCCTATATGTCAATGGTCAGTATACAAAATACCTTTTATAATCAAATGACCAAGGATGTCGAAACCTTGTGCCATAATGTGTACGCTCAATACACAGAGATCATTCTCTAGTCCCAGATCTTTGCATCCAATGTCAAAGGGGGAATGGCAGTAATTGCAGCAAAAGCATCTCAGGACTACGAGAACCTGAAAGACACCTTTAATGCCCAAATCTCAAGCAATAATAATGTGTTGGCTAGAATAGCTGCAGTACTCAGAGAGAGACAGGATACTGAAAATGCATTGGCAGTTCGATTGGAAGCTCAAAACACACAAATGGAAGACAATAAGGAGAATGGTGAAACAGCAATAGCTAGAGTACAGAATACACAACGAATAGAAATGGAAGACAATAAGAAAGAATCCGAGAATGACTTAAGGAAGCAACGAGTAGAGTTGGCTTCAACCAAAAGAGAAATGAAAGCTAATAAGAAACATTGGCAGCAGCATTTGCAGATTTCCAGAAACAGCTCGAAGAGAAACTCAATGATGTTGCAAAGGAATCCTGACACTCCATCAGATCTCTGGCGAAAGCAGTTGCAGGTGATGATAAATCTGAGAACCCAGAGGGGAACCCAAATCAACCTAAGGATGAAGCCTTTATGGAAACACCAAGTGGTATTAAGTGGGTTTATAGTCGAAAGAGCGGGAAATAGGAAATCATCAAGAATAGAAATGTGGACGATATTTGCTTGCCACCCTGTACACCACCATGCAGTGAGGCTGGAAGTGGGAGAGAAGGCCCCACCAGCGGTGGAGGAGGAGGAGCGGGCAGAAGGGGCAATGATAATTTGGTTGGTAACTCAGATGAGCCACCGCTTCCCCCGTTTCCCGCTGGCAATGACCCACATGACAGTTCAAGTTCGTCAGATACCAGTAACAACCCCAGAAGGCGTGGTCTACGATGATTACCACCGCTACCACCAGGAGGTTGTACAATATTCAGTGGCTCTATACGAGGACGCAGCCCTGTCCGAACTTCCGATTGGAACAAGAGCCAAATGAAGCTTCCAACAGTGTTCAAAGGAGATCCAACAGATGACACCCATCCATACCGAAAGTGGTTCCACTTAGTTGAAAAGTATATGAAGTGGCACCCCACAGACTTCGAAGATGATATTGAGAAGATCATTTGGATCGCAGGTGTGATCAATGGACCGGCCAGAACATGATATGATGCCAGAGCAGAGTGTGTGAAGAAATACTTCCAGGTGGACGAATGGAACCCCTTTGTCAGTGCAATGGATGAATGATTCCTCGACAGACCATGACAAATGAAAGCCATTGGCAAGATGAGGGAACTGAAATACAAGGGAGACATTGAGAGCTACCTAACAGACATGGAAATGCTCAATTATAAAGTATTCCTAGTAGGCAACCCTTGAAGGTCCTTGCGTATAGATGGGCGTTCAGAAAATCTCCAATGTTGCCTGTCAACAACCAAGCAAGAACCTCGAAACGACATTGATTATGTGGAGAGTGTTCGAAGGGTTTGATTAGCAATGAAAGAGTTCCTGATGTTGCAAAACAAGCATTCTTCAAAGGACAGCTCTGTAAGAATTAAGAAGAAGGACAAGAAGAGAAAACAGCAGGAAGAAGGGGACCAAAGAGAAGACAAACCTAACGATCGAGGATCAGGAGGGAAGTCTGGCTCTAAGAAACCCAAGAAAGAGGATAAGACTAAGAGTCAGACTTCTGTCCATACAGACAAGCAGAAAGCCCTGGAGGGAATTGCCCCTTCTTTGGTAGAAGCACGATTTGAAAAGGGCTAGTGTGCTCGCTGTGGCATGCACAACCACATGTGGAAGTTCTGCCAAAAATCAATTGTGTCGTCATCCTCTACAGCCAAAAAGCCGGAACCCAACGATGACCATCCAAAGGATGTGTCATCCATGGCAGGAGCAGCTGGAAATCAGCCCATGGCTCAGGTCTCTGCATCTAGACAGGTCTATGAGATAGACTCAAATGATGAGATGGTCATGGATTGAAGAAGACTGTGGTACAGTCCTATAAGATGGAGGCAGTGGTACTGATCTATATGAAAATAAGGGGATGGAAACAATAGCGTTTTCCTTAGATAGCTTGTTTAACTGGGATTGAATGAAAAGAATGCCTGAGGATGAGTTTAGTACTCGAAATGTGCTGGCCACATAGCATTCAGTCCCAAAGCAAAGTACCCATACATACATACCTATCCATACGTCATAACTCTTAACAGTCAATACTCATGGCCCTTTGTGGCCAGAGTTGTGTCAAAAGGCAGTTCACCATGAGTACCTGAATAAAACAAAAGGCTTCGCCTTCCAGTGATTCAATCAACCACAAAAGATCAACACACGCTCCACCCAAACCCAAGTCAGGCAAGAGACCTGAAATTATAATGTTAATCTCATTTCGAGACAAGAAAAATATTCCAGCAAGAGTGCTACTCGACTCTGGATGTTCCACACCAACTGCCTGATAGGAATGGATTGAAGAACACAATGTCCCATTTGTTACCTGCAAAGAATAGAAGGAAATTCGGAACTTTGCTGGAGAAACAGTGCAGGATTGCGGATGGTGTTATACCTTCCCAATTACCTGTCAACATGGAGACCATTATTCCAAAGAAACCTTTGAACTAGGTACAATGGAGGATTCCTGCGATCTGATGCTTCCATATTGGTGGATCGTTAAACATAAAGCCAAGGGATTTGCAGATAGATGAAAAATCAGCTTTGAGAGCGAGGAATGCAAGAGGACTTGCACAAGGCATAACTGCAATTCATTTGCCATTGAAATCGATGATACTATTTTGGATCTCGGGAATGATCCTCAATGGATTGGAATCATTGGCACCCTTATAATCAATGATAAGGATGAAATGGAAATCGATTGGATTGATAGGATTCCATGGCAATACCGAAATTACAAGTCTCTGTACAATGGAGAGGTCTCCGATGTCTAGCCACCTCATCATTCATTTGACCATGGCATTGATATTCAAGTGGGAATAGAACCCCTTGGGGACCCATCTACGCTCTCTCAGATGAAGAGTTATCAGTACTCAAGGAATATATTAAAGAAATGCTCGATCAGGGAAAGATTTGCGCAAGCATGTCACTAGGAGGAGAACCTATCCTGTTCGTTCCAAAACCACATGGCAGAGGCCTACCATTATGTGTACTCTATCGAAGTCTCAATAGCGTCCCCTATCGGAATTGACGACCACTACCTTTGATGAACAATGTTTGAGACAACAGGGTGCTGGAATCTTTAGTATGATCGACCTCAAGGCTGGATTTCACCTCATCGCAGTCAAGGAGGGGAAAGAGTGGAAAACAGCATTTCGTACAAGATATGGCCAATATGAGTATACTGTTATGGCATTCAGTCTTGCAAATTCCCCAGCTACATTCCAAGATGCAATGGAGACAATCTTTAGAGATATGCTTGATAGAGGACTCCTCGTCTAATGGATTACTTTCTGATCTACTCAGAAACTGAGGAAGAACATACCCAGATAGTCCTGGAGGTACTCTGACGGCTAAAGGAAAACCACTTCCCAATAGCACCATCCAAGTGTTTATGATATACCTCCAGAGTTGAATTTCTTTGATACATCATGTCCTCGGAAGGAATCAAGATGCTCAGGATATGATCGGGACTATCCTGGAATGGGCAAAGATCGAATGCAAACATAATGTGCAAATATTGTTGGGATTTGGCAACTTTTATGGACAATTCATTGTAGCATTTGCAAGAAAGATGAAGCCCATTACAGACCACGTCAGGAACGTCGTTCCATATGAATGGTCCCACAAGTGTGCTAAGGCATTTCAGGACTTCTAAGACCAGGTTAATCAGTCTCTGATCTTAAAACACTTCAAACCCATGCACTAGATTGTTGTGGATACTGACGCAAGTGAGTTTGCTTTTGGCGCTATACTCTCTCAAATTATCAATGGACGACTACACCCGATTGCATTCTAATGCAGAAAGATTGATAATGCAGAAATTAATTATGAAATTCACAATACCGAATGGCTCGCTATAGTAGCTGCCTTGAATGAATGGAGACGTTAGCTCAAATGAGCTGACCATTAGAATCAGCTCTATACAGACCACAGAAATGTGGAATATTTTACTACTACCAACATCTTGAATAGACGACAGGTAAGATTGGCACAGAAGCTGGCAGTTGATAATTTCAAAATATTGTATTGTCCAGTAAGTGCAAATGGAATACCTGATGCATTATGTAGGCATTCAGAGCATCGCCCAAAAAAGGAGGGGAGGTAGCATTGAGGAAAACGAAAATCAACCTATTCACCAAGTCCTCAGACCTGATCAACTTATGTCAGTAGAGGGAGACTATGTCTAGACATCAGCCACTACAGCTAAAGGCTAACCAATAATGGTTTCGTCTCTCCAGTCACGATCAGAACCAATCATCCTTTCATTCCAGAAATCGAAGGTTATACCTGTAGTCAAATTCAATAAACGTATGTACCGGTATGTGATCTTATCTGGCCAGGATGATGAAGACTGGCTTAAGGCCGATGACAGAGTATTGGAAGGAAAGGAAGATGCAGATGTCACATTAGAGGACAAAGTCTTTTGGTATAAAAGAAGGCTATAGGTTCCTACTAGCATGGATCTCAGAAAGATGATTCTACAAGAAGAACATGACTCAAAAGTAGCTGGCCACATGGGCCAGGAAAAGACGATTGAACTTGTGCAGAGAAACTTCTTCTGGCCCCAGATGGATCAATGGATTGAAGACTATTTCTGCTCATGTCCTGATTGTCAAAAGAACAAGGCAGCACGTCACACTTGATATGGACTATTGCAGCCATTGGAGCTAGCATATAGACCTTGGGATGACATATCCATGGACTTTATTGTGGATTTACCAGTACGAAATGGGTGCTCATCTATATGGGTAGTGGTTGACCACTTCACAAAGATGTTCCACTTTGTTCGCCTCAGAGACAGAGAAAAGAAGGCTCCAGATCTGGTTTGCATATTCCGAAGGGAAACAAGGGGGACATCATGGAATACCATCAACTATTAGTTCGGATAGGGATACAAAGTTTACATCCACGATTTGGAAAGGCATTGTTGATACATTAGGAATGAAGTCCAAAATGTCATCACCCTTTCACCCTCAAACCGATGAACAAACAGAAAGAGGCAACCAAACATTGGAGTGTTACCTCTGAAACTACTGCAATTACAAACAGGATAACTGGGAAGAAATGTTGCCAATGGCAGAGCATGCCTACAACAACTCTCTCCATTCTACAGTCAAGATGACGGCATTCTTTGCCAATTATGGCAATCACCCTCGAACAAACTGGCCAACTGCATAACTCTCAAGGAATCCCACTTCTCAGAACCACATTCAGTGGATGACAAGTGTTCATCAAATCTGTTGTCAGGGACTCGAAAAAGCGAGCGAAACCATGAGGAAATACCATGATAAGAAAGCCAATCCTGCTCCAGTATACAAACCAGGCGATTTGGGTATGCTCAATGGAAGTAACCTCAAAACCAGGAGGCCAGCCAGAAGGTTGGACGCTAAACTCCATGGCCCTTTCAAAGTCACAAAGGTTATGTCATCTACAGCACTCAAGCTAGAGTTGCACTCACCATGGCGAATACATAATGCCTTGTGTGTATCCCTATTGAACCTTTCCACATCGCCAGTAATCTGACTCAAGATCCGCCAGACCTGGATGCAATGGTTACAGATGAACATCAGGTGGGGTATGATGTCGATGGATGTGAATATCAGACAGGATATGAGGTCAAAGAAATCATGTGCAGTCAGTTCAACAAGGAATGGAAGGAAGTCTTATATCTGGTCAAATGGGAAGGATATCCAGAGGAAACTGATTGGACGGAGGAACCTTATGAGAACTTCGATGAGAAGGAACTGCTGAGGGAGTTCCATAGACGGAATCCCCAGGCCGCTAAGGATAAGAGGTCATAAGTTAAGCTTTAACCTTTCCTCCTGGGAGATATAGTTGTACCAGGAAGTTTTAATGGCAAGCAATAGACCGATGCATAAGGATATGGTTTTGGCAGGAAGCTGTGAGTTTGCCAGAATTGGAAGAAGGAAGATAGGATCGAGCATGACCTAGTAGGGAAGGGAGGCAGTATTACACCTTTGGAGGAGTCACGGATTTGGGGTCATGAGATACCACTCGAATATGATGTCAGGTGGCGAAGAAATAAGGTTCATCAATTATAAACCAGCACTATCACCACACCAATGACTGCCAGGCACATGTCCCTCGACTACATTATTACCACCCACCTCGAGTATTGTCACAGTGGTAGTGGTGTGTTAATTCAATTCAAACACTCATTGCTATATTCTCTAGAGATGAAGATAATGAATGCCCCAGCCATCGTCACCTCTATATGAGGTATCTTGTCATTGGCATTAGTTATGGCCAGTAGGATACGAACACTTGTGCACGATACAATGAAGGGCTGTTGAATGGTACAATGAGGAAGATGGTCTGGAAGACAATAGTCCGATGGATACCAATCAGTCTGGAGATGTATATCAGAAAGACACTGCTGGACTGAAAAGAATGGAGGATTGCAAGGATACCATTTGCTCGGAGGAAGTTCAGGTTGACTTGTTATCAGAGCAATGCAATTGGGGGACAAAGGGATGGTAGTAATTTGTCTGGAGAAAAGTGTAGTTAGAATTAGCAGTTAGAGTGCAGCAGAAAGAGGTATAAAGACCTCTTGATCCTCCACTGGTATAGAGGGCAACCTTCCCACAACGGAGAAAAAGGCTTAACAATATATTTGCATTTGAACGCTATTCTATACTTATTCAATTCTGATTACTTTCTGCTCCTCTGTAAAGCTTTGAAGTTAATCATCTATTAGTCTATGTATAAGTCCAAACATCAAGTCCGATAGCGAGAGATGATAAGGGGATACTTAGAAGGAATACCTCTTGTTAAGTGTATCTTGGAGTCGATCCTCCGGCGTTACAATTCCTAAATTTGACCACATATCCCTTCAAAAAGCAATTTGTGGTGCTATTATGCTTTTTGTCCGCTTTTTCTTGATTTCAGTGATCAAATTGTGAGACAGCATGATACATCTGTACATGTGCAAGGATTGTCCGGGCCATAAGAAAGATGTAGACTCCAAGTCGAGTTGATTGGCAACCAATGAACTTGATGTCATCTTGCCTGTTACGGTCAAGTCAGATAGCTAATACACACTTAAATACAAAATTTGACTCTGTGATGTTATATGAGTCAGAGATGGACCAGACAATGCACAATGCCAACTTGTATCAATAACAACTGTCATACTGCATGCATCCATTCATCCAGTTCAATAGCTCCACACATACCTGGTGCGGATGTTCGAGGTATTCCAAATTTCTGTTGCTAGGTCATGAAAATGGAGCAGATGGAGCTGGATGAGGAAAGGTGAGAAAGTCGGGCAATATATATCAAAACGTAGAGAATTGATCTGCATGCAGTCAATTGCCGGCACAAAGTGGTGGAAAATAATAGGTCTGCATTATTCATCGCTCAGATAATATGTATAGTGGTGGATCCGACTTTGAGAGGCCTTAAAACTTTTCAATGCAAATGATTATACATAGAAACAATACATTTGCTGTCAATAATAACCATATGCATTTCTGCATACAATTGTTAAGCATACAATGACAGTTAGAATGTCGTTAACAGGAGTGTCAATGGAGCATCAACAACTGTTTTGATCCCATTGTTAGCGATCATAGGGCTACATAGTCACATCCTTCCAAACTGATTGAATTGGCTGTCTTTATGGGCAATAAGCAATGCGACATGCTTGTTGCACCATGCTAAAAATGTGCATGAACAGTGTTCCAACAATTTTTGGTCTTGAAGGTTGCAGAATAAAAAACAGACTCGATTGCTCTGATACAGAATGAATGTATTGGCTGACTTCAAAAGTGATATTGCTAGCAATGGCATAGCTACTACCTCATCAAAATCAGCATCAATGGAGCATCAACGATTCTTGGTCTTGCATCCTGGATAATCAAAGAGCTGTGCAATAACATTCACCTAAAAACAAAATATTGGCCACCTTTATGGGCAAAAATGCAAGAAATGATATTACTACCGCCCCTTTAAAATGATCCTCCATGGAGCGTCAACAATTATTGGTTTCTCATGTTGGATAATTACTAAGCTGTGTAATGGCAGCCAATATTGGCAAAAATGCGAGTGACTATCATACTACTTCCTCCTAACATTGAGTGTCAATGGAGTGTGAGCAATTTTTGGTCTTCCATCTTGGACAATCAGAGGGCTGGGCAATGGTGTTAACCCATGATTGAAGGATAAGCTTCTTTATTGGCAAAATGTTTGTGACAACATTTCCACCGCCTCCAAACAATGAGTGTCAACTGAGTGTGAATAGCTTTTGTGCGGTCTGAGTAACCTACACAGCAATAAATATCATTGTCTTGTTCTTACATACACTGTTTAATGGTTAGTGTATTTAGTATGTTCTGGTATACAACTACACAAATATCCATGCAATGTTTTACAGATTATACTTATATCTTGCTCATAGCTCTAGAGTCAATATTTAACAACCAGGGTTGTACTTTACTATATGGTAACTTTACACAGCCTCTCAAGGCAAATTATACAGGTTCCAAACTTCTACCACAATGTCAGATTCAAGATCTATTAATACCTTATTGCGAGAGGTTATGACATTATCCAAAAATGAACGTATTATCATTTGTGATCCAAGCAGCCTGACTGTTCAAATCATATTTGATGTTTAGTAGATTCCTATGAATCTGGGCTTGAAGCGTTCCATTGCTTGGAATAAATTTAAACATGCCTCTTCCTGGCAGTTCAATTTGCACTGCAGAATTGATGAGACTGGCAGCCCTGGCATCTTATGGATATTTTGTCATCATCTTCTTCGCCATGCAGTAGAACATGGGATCAGGTCGATAGGGAACATTTGCTGGCACAAGCACACATCGCAAAGCTAAATGAATAAACTGTGTCGGATGGTACTAAATTGAATGGTTCAACGGTGAATGAATCACCATGGGCAATACTGAAGCCAGATGGACATTGACGAAATGAAATAGTAAGATTGCAAAACACATCATATTCGACATTCGGATTTATGGATATTAGCTGTATTAATAGACAGCATGTGAGACACTCGCAGCTAAGGAATATGTAACTTCCAAAGTTCACCAAGGTACCTGTAACCTCTACCACATGTTATGAGTTATTTCGGATTATATTCCACGGAACATGATATCAAACCCGAACATTGATGGACATATTAGGCAGTGTCCAGCCAGCTGGTGCAACCGTTCACTAGCAGTCTTCACAAGATTTACTGGAGGGAAGACTCACAGACAGTTGATGCAATTATTAAGGAATTGCCTTAGGTAAATCAAGTAAGTTTAGCGTTGGATGGATGGACATCCAGAATTGAATTGTCCATAGTATTGGTCACTACTTACTATATATATCAAAGTTGGGCATTAGAACAATTAAATCTCTGAATCGATGTGGTAGATAGCCTATTCTGTTCCTCCTTCGAAAGCTACATAAGAATGATTGGTCAATGGTCAACTTACTGGAGCATGTCTGGCCGTAAGTTTGATGGCAGTTCTTGATCATTTTGAGCTTACCAATGGCCATTGACTTCGAATCACGATTGAGATTGCTTCCTCGAGCTACTAAATCACTTGAGAACTACTGTTATCTCTTGAGGCCTCCGGAATGGTGTGGCCTGCATTGAGAATCTACATATCATGGGTGGAGCGTATTAAACTGCTGCCTTTAGGTGCATTCATGAGCAGTCTCAGTGTTAAAGGACACACCAAGTCTTGGGAAGTACATGATAACGATCAGCAATTTGTGGAGATATAATGCCTAGATATTGGGAAGAGTCAATAACTACGAAAAGAGGGCAATGCTGGAATCAACAAAGTGTCGGGGATGAGATCAGATTGATGAAAAATAATGGCAAAAGTACATATTTCAAGTAGTTTTGAAAGTTCTGAAACTGAACTTCATATAGCAGTACATACTTGCTGTATTGATTACGCTGACAATGAGGTGTAGAAAGATGTTCACTGAGTGTCAAATGCTGCAGTACAAATCGCAGTAGTACCTATTATGGATGTGAATAGCTGATGGCATTCAACAGTGGAGTCGATTAAGCGAGCCTACCAATTTGGAGAATTGACCTGGGATTGGCTCAAACATCCAAAATACAGTGATTACTGGCCACTCTTTACAATACAGGATGAATGTACCATTGTCAAGTATGTCATGGAAGTTTTAAGGCAATTCCAATACTGAACCATGTAGATGACCAAATGCCACACAGTTAATCTCCATCATGTTATCACTGTCCACAATAACTTGTTCCATTACATGTTTCGAGTTTTGTGAGCATTAGCTATAAAGAAGACTCAATAGAAGGAAGACTTGTACTTCACAGTGAAGTATCGCTGACAGAAGCCTTCCAAATATTCTGCTTAAGTTACTCTAACAACAGGTATGGTACTCATTTTCACCCATATTCTCAATCCTTTGCAGATGTTGCGATAGTTTAGGATGTGGAACAAGGGAATGGATAGTACTCCTAATAACAAGACTGTTTATACTATCCAATACTAAGAGGTGTTTGTGAAGTTAATGATGAATGAACAATGTGGAAAACATAGATGTTTCCACATCAGTAAACCCCGATGCGTACTGAGCAACGATCTCTCTCCCTCTACAACAGCTTCTGAATCTGTTCAACTTTCTGTTGATCCATATGAGTTGACCATCAACGATGAAGATTACTTAATGCCCAATGATATGGCTGATATGACACCCAGACGAAACCATTCCGCAGCACAGGTTTTGCCAACTGCAAGGCTCTTTATGAATTCACCCCCTGCATTACCAAAGGGCTTGGGCCAGGTTAATCTAGGTCTGATTGATTACTGCTCGGACCCAGTGGTGATTAGTAATACATGATGGATACTAGATATCACTGACAGGTGGTATCAACCAGAGAAAACGCACTGAAAGTACGTCGATCTATACAATGTGGCATGTAACACATTCATTATTATTCCAAATGGTGTCAGAGTGGTGGCCAGTATGTCCCATGGGTGAGATGGTATCGCCTGGAGGGAACCAAGAACCACAGGCAAGACCGTTGGTGGAATAGTAATAGTTAGACAGATTGCTTGAGCTATTAATGGGATATTGGGGGGCGATGACCCAGGATTGGATATGTCAAATGCTGAATACAACTTGGAAATGATAAGAGAGGTGGAGCAAAAACAATTGTCTAGAATGGCCAAGATGTACGACATTTTGAACATGTGGCAGGGAGGCTAAAATAGACATCGAACACTGAAGGAATCTCACACTGAATACCAGCAAACCGCAGCCATGGAGTATCATTCAGATACTGATAAAATGGTTGAAGCATCCTGGTCAAGCTTTCAACATGATGGTGCACCTGTATATAAATTGTCAGAACGATCACCATTGCTACCAGCATTGTCTGCGCAGGACCTCACAGAAGGACAAATTCAAGGATGAAATGTCTGCCGAATAAACAGAATCGATGCTCCACCAGTGGAATGTGATGTGGTTAGTACATCTGAAAGTATTTTGGATCCAACAAATTCGCTTCACTGAAATGGCAACATTGATAATCTGAATCAGGGTGAACACAATTTGCCTAAAGATGATGAATTTAATATAGAGGAAGACAATGCTATCGAAAATCCGGAAAGCCCAGAGCAGCGGGTTATAAGTGCCACACAAAATGTTCCCAGGTTGATTTGACCAAAGCATAAGTGAAAGTTAAAGGCTCCAAAGAGGTTGATGACAGTCAATGCAAAGGAAAGGTGAAGGAATGAGGGAAACAAGAAAAGTGGGACAGGATGTGACACGATGTTTCAGTATATTCTTTATGTTGCTTTTCCAACAATGTCATGTAGAGAAATAATCCTGTGAGAATGGTGGGCAGTCGCATGTGAATATTGGTTGACAAACAGAACTATTACAGGCAAAAGGACTCATTTTGCAAAATATAGAAGTTTAAACAGTATGAGTGCGACCTGTGCAAGAATATTATTGATTTTGCTTTTACCAAATGGCCGAGTCTCAATCAGTCAGCAGGGCAACCAATAAGTCGAAATAATTATGAATACATTCATCAGTGGCAGCAGATTGAGAATGGAAAATACGGTACAATGTGCATTAATGGAGCATCAATGAGTTTTCGTCTTGTAAGTATGGTAATTGGGCCATCATTTGGTTGCTGTTATGCATAACCAATGTATTGGCAGCCTATATAGGCAAATGAGACAGCAACGCAGCCACTGCCCCATTCTGAAAATAAGCATCAGCAGAGTGTCACTGAATATTTGTTTTGCATCTTGGGTAATCGAAGTTGCTATTGGTTGCAGACACCCAAAGATGAGATATTGGCAGCCTTCAGGGGCAACAACAAAAGCGACATGCTCTCTACCCCTTCCTTTAAATTAGCATGAATGGAGTGTCAACAACTATTGGTCATGCATTTTGAGTAATCTAACTGTCGGGTTGTAGCAATAATTTATATTGGAACTAATGCTGGCTTTTTCAGGCAAAACAGTCGATGATGTGTACGTTTCCCTATCATGGTAATGAGTGTCAACAGAGCGTCAACAATTTTGGTATTGCAACTTGGGTAATCTAATAGTCTCTGTGCAGCAAAAATTCATACACAAAGTAATGGCCGCCATTTCAGGCCAAACACTGAAATATAACGATGTCACCCCATCAGTAATATGAGCGTGCATGGAGGGTGCATGACTTTTCATTGTCTCTCATGCATATTCTAAATGTCACTTTGTTGGAATGATTTGTATACAATGTCATGGTGGCCTGGTAATATAATACAATGCATGACATCTATATTCCCCCATCATGAAACTGAGCATCACAAGAGCATCAACAATTAATGGGTTTTCATATTGGGTAATGGAGGAATTGTGCCGAGAGTTGAGCTCATCATAGAGCTATTGACCACTTTTATAGGTAATAATACAAAATGTAAAAGGAAAAATGCAAATTCCAAAATAATCGATAGTTGAAACAGCAAACCATGCAAATTGCGATTACTGGATGTTGAATATGTGATTTTGATACAATACTATTATCAACCAGCCAATGGAAGAGCAGTATATCAATCTATAGATGGACCAACTGGACAACAAGCTGATAATTCGCCCAATTCAGACAGATTGGGAGAAGTCCATCAAACCGTACTGCAATCCACAGTCTGGGTGTATTGTTGATTTGGACAAAGAATTTGGCCATGGTCCAGGTTTCGCCCGGATCCAGTCATGAAGTGATGGTATGATACCGTTGCAATCTCTAGATATACTGTGTATTTCTTATACTGAGATGATATCTATCGACGCTGTGCTCTCTCTAATATATTCTTCCGATTGCTCTGTTCATCTCAGTTATCATTGTCACTTCGTATACCCCGGTGGTAAGTCTATCTCCATTCTACCAGAGTCTGAGAATGCTCCATGCCAACTTCCCCGATGGCCAAACTGAATGTCCGTTGTTGCGCGCAGTGCATTTTCTCGCCCCAAGGGCCTCTACGTTTGTCTTGATGTTCACTCTATCAGTATTTCCTGGTTACCCTCTGATTTTGCTCGAGTCTGGTCTACATCCTGATTGATTGGATGTCTTCATACTGAGAGAGGTAGATTGACAATTCATGCCACATTATGATGTACTGAATCTTCCGACTATAAATAAGACAAATGTGATAGACAGTATTCCTTTTGGTTATGGTACCCTAAGAACCACTGCTGTGAGAATACAGCACCTAGTCTCCAGCAGAACTGCGCAGAGGTCACAGCTGCTCTCAAAGTTTCCTGCCAATCTGCGCTGATATCTCAGCTACCCCATTATTTGGCTATCCTGTAAGTCCAATATTGGATCCCTCAAGAATGCTCTTGCAGAGTCTAAGAGAACTGTGCTTAGCTTAATGGAAGCCTGGGAGCATCCGGAAGTGGTTAGAAGAACTGCTAAGGTAGCGCAGAGTATTTGAGTGGTTTGCTCATGGCTTCCCAATTGATTTACATTTTGTTCACGTTTATCTTCCACCAATATATTGCTGTGAATCTTAACATTGTAAAGATATTTGAGGATGAATTTGTATTGTATTGGGTCGAATACGCTATTCATCATGATCATGACCCGGCTGGGTGCCTTCAGCAGGCTACACAGCAGGACTTGCCACTTTTGTAAATGAAATGTAGTGGTGACAGCTATCTTTTGCCTGTTAGGTGTTGTGATGCAAATTTGATTGTAACTAGCCACTGTGGTGAAACAAAGAAGCTAGAAGGCAAAGAGCCCATCAACTACAGTCTGCCACATTTCTCCCAGCATTGAAAACAAATTTGTATGAAAAACTAGACCTGGCTTGAGGTGCATAGAAAACAAGTGAGATGATGTAATACTACTCATTGTGCAGGAAAAATACTAATGTATGGATCATGAAACTCTTGGACATTGCTGGTGAGACAAAATACTCGGAAAGATGGAGTGTGTATTTTGTTGTATGATAAGATGAAGTCTATCAACACCGGGGTGTGCCGAATGTCAATTCTCTATTTCTCCATACATCCTAGGTATCGCTGTATCTCCTCCAGTTCCAGTCACCGAGTCCATTTCCATCATCCCTGTATTTCCATACACCCACCAGTACATAGTCCAGCCTCAAGCTGAGTGGCAGTGGTGGTTAGAAACTGATATTCACTCCACAACTCCTCCATCACTGTTTGTGTGAAGCATACTTCTCCTCTTTCATATAATCATATACACAAACACAATAAAACATAAGTATAACATAAACCCAAAGGAATACCATTAACCCTAGAGAAAACCATAAACCCAAATGCATGACATAACCTCAAATGAATAACACAAAACCAAAGGAAAAACATAAAGACTGACACTCTTTGGGCCCCTGCTTCCCCAGCCTCCACTTGTATCTGCATTCCTTGTCTCTTGACCTAATGTGCAGTACGAGATGTTGCCAAGACAACCGGCAATTTGAACTCTCATGTCACCCATCACATTCATGCACACTGTGATTTCTGCCTGGGCCTCTATAAGCCACTCAGGATTTCCATATACTACTTGTGAAAAGATCAGCGCGGGGTTGTTCCCCATTCTTCTATTATGGTGTGCCAACATCATTGTCTTCCCTTCCAAAACTGTTTCCCAATTCGGATTATGGCCCAGCCATTCTTGTATGCAGCTCATTTAGTCGTTATCCTCTTTGTTGTCATCGGAACTGTGAATTGTGCAACTAGTAGCGGCAGTCCTGTGCAGCTTTGTGGTTCCCTTCCACTTACAATTAGTGGGCATCTCAGGGGTTGTACCATCCTCTGATCCTGTTGGTAGGATTGTACTGGCATCATTCTCCATGGGAGTTGGCAGAATCGCAATGGCCATTCTGTTGGTGGGTACTGGCTAGATTGTTCCTTTCTGAATCTTGGTGGGCACTGGTGGGATCATACTGGCCACTTTCTTGGTGGGAGGTCGTGTTCCATTGTCAGATTCAACCTCGGCCACGTCCATCAAAAGCCCATCAACATTACTCCCATCGGGTTCAACTTCCTTTCCTTTAGTTGATGCGATTCGCTTGTGGAGTATCTTGCTCAAATTGGGGTATAGAGGCGGAGGAGTCTTGCACTCATGGGAGGATGGAGGGGGTAAGGGTATCTCATGGTTAGCAGGTGGTATTGATAGTCTGATGGCACACAGTCAAGCGGCCTGATCACTGTCAAAACATCACATTCACTGGGCTTTGGGGAGTTATCCTCTGAGCTTTAATCTCCATGACTTCTTGTAGTAATCCAACAGATCTATGGGAGAAGAAGTCCCTGCTTAGTTGTAACAGTGTTAGTGATAGAGAGGAATACCTGGGAAAAGTCGGCATGGTGAGTATTTATATCCGAAGAGAAGGCATATGTGGGAATGGTGGTGGTGGTGGTGGCTTCCCTGCTGGTGGCTGCCGTGGTGGTGGCTGCCGTGGTGGTGGCTGCCGTGGTGGTGGCTGCCGTGGTGGAGGCTGCCATTGTGGTGGCTGCCGTGGTGGTGGCTACTGTGGTGAAGGCTGCCGCTGTGATGGCTGCCGTACTGGTGGCTGCCGTGGTAGTGGCTGCCGTGGTGGCGGCTGCCATTGTGGTGGCTGCCGTGGTGGTGGCGACCGTGGTGAAGGCTGCCGCTGTGATGGCTGCCGTGCTGGTAGCTGCCGTGCTGATGGCTGCTGTGGTGGTGGATGCTGTGGTGGTGGCTGCCGTGGTGGTGGCTGCCGTTGTGGTGGCTGCCGTGGTGGTGGCTGCCGTGGTGGTGGCTGCCGTGGTGGTGGCTACCGTGGTGGTGGCTGCCGTGGTGGTGGCTGCCGTGGTGGTGGCTGCCGTGGTGGTGGCTGCCGTGGTGGTGGCTGCCGTGGTGGTGGCTGCCGTGGTGGTGGCTGCCGTGGTGGTGGCTGCCGTGGT